>SESF01022880.1_pt1 | contig 28690 bp, 29 predicted proteins | sample 3171521 | NCBI WGS metagenome assembly SESF01 (sample SAMN10866945, study PRJNA518727) | freshwater metagenome | biome: subpolar coniferous forest; feature: holomictic lake; material: water; isolation source: holomictic Lake 227, 6 m and 8 m depth | place: Canada: near Kenora, Ontario | collected...
TGGCCCATGCGAGTGCAGTTTCCCATTCAGCGAGTATTTGGGTCAATACATCCGATTCGGTATCGGCCATGATCTCTTCGGCCACACCTAAAACCACAGCCAGCTCTTCAGGCTCGCAAAATTTGGGTGGCACAGGGCCAATCTGTTGTAGATTAACAACGATCATATGAGTATTTAAGTGTTGTCTACAAACGACAACATCTAGTTTGACTAAAATGGCAGTATTTTGCTATACTATAAACTGTTAAACAAGTAAGAGGCAAGTCAAATGAAATACCTAATCACACTAGCATTACTCACAAGCACACTAGCCCAAGCACAAGTTTATGTGCCCGGACCTGGATATCCACTATGCTTTCCACAGACAGTCGTCACCGGTGGATCAACAACTACAGTGGTTATTTGCCAATGAACTTCGAACAACTTAAACTACAAATGCACATGCGTGATCTTTACACCAGATTGGGTGCCCAGGATGCTGAATTGTTGATTACGGAAGCCTTTGTTCGTGAAATGGCAAGATACGATAAGATTCAACTACAACAGGCTTTATGCGATAAGACGAACGCTTGAGCACTTCCCAGCGATGGAATACTCTATTCCATTTTAACAGTTGAATATCTATGATCATTATGTAGATATTTAACACACAGTTAAATACTAGTCAAATGAGTAGACCCCCAGCCGACATAATAGAAACACATCAACAAGGTGACTACTTGTTGCGAGTAGCTGTAGCAGCCAGCCTATGGCAAGTCATGCGTTACGATCAACCCATATACTTGATCAGACAACACTGGCTACAAGACCGTAAGACCTATCCCCGAACCAGTTTTAGCAGTGCTGCACATGCACAACGCTTGGCTGATCGACTGAACGCTGTATACACGACTCAAGCCTACACTATAAGGAAAACATAATGAACTATCAACACGAACCCGTCAATGGTCCAGGCCCTGTGCGTATGCCAGGCAGACAGACCCGTCCAAATCCAAATCCATTACCAATTAGGTAAAAAAGACATCGAATCGAGCCGCTCACGGAATTCAAATCATAAGTAACTTTATGAGCACAACGGAATCCAAACGCTACAAGAACCCTGCACCCACACGCGGCGGTGCCAGAGCCGGTGCCGGGCGTAAGAAAGGTTCCACACCTAGATACACCTTGGAAGACCTTATGGCCCAAGTAGAACATCATACCGGCAGAACCTACGCAGAACAAGTGGCCATCAACTATGCCACTGCCATTGGCCGTAGTGACTGGTCGGGCGTAAGAGATTATGACAAGGTCTTGTTGGGTAAGATGGTAGCAGACAAGCAAGAAGTTGAAGTCGTCAACTCAGAATCTGAAGCTGAAACACGCCAACTAGTATTCCAAGAAGCCCTGGCTAAACTCCAGGCTTTAAGCACCAAAGCTAAATAATAATATTATGCCATTAATGAAATCAACAAGCAAGCAAGCCTTTAAAAAGAACATCAGTGCTGAAGTAAAGGCTGGCCGCCCAGTGAAACAAGCTGTGGCAATAGCCTATGCTGAAAAGCGGGACGCCGCTAAGAAAATGAGTAAGAAACCGACTTCGAAGTCAAAAGGAAAAACAAAATGAAGAAATCACCTACAACAGCTAGAACCGCTAGCTGGCAGTATGACAGTATGGATCTTGCTGCAGGCATGGACAATAAAGACCATCCCAGCTACAAGGCCTTAAGCAAGTTCTCAGGCAACCAACACGGTGGCGCAGCTGAAGGCAACTTCGGTCGTGGTCCTACAGTAGGCAATCAGGATATTGAAAAAGATCGTGACTCAGAAGGTCGCCGTCCTCCTACTGCCAAATTAGTGGATGCATGGAAGTCAGGTAGTAAGAGTTTATATGCTGGCACATACTCCGGAGCAGATCAAGTTCGCACACCAGGTGGTGTTAAAGAGTTTCCTCGTCGCGGTAAGGAGTCATTCGACTTCGGTCGTGGTCCAACCAAAGGTAACAAACAATAATGTCTACACCATTCACACCAGTAGGCAACAGTATCATATTAGCCTACGCAGATGACAGCACTGACGTCTCAACTGAAGTTGCAGGTGCCAGTGCATTCCTAGTCTACAATCCAGATGTAGCCAATGTTATCGTATTCAACACTGGCTTTGTCAATGGTGATGTAGATGCAGTAGTTCCAACAAGTGGCGCCAATGGACATGGTGTAGTTGTCGGTCCGAATTCCACTGTGTTAGTAACTTATCCACAGCATCAATTCACAGCTGGATCAACTTTTATATCTGTGGCTGGCGTTACCAGCACAGGTAATGTTTATATCACACCAGGAACAGTATAATGGCCTCAACCCGTAACCCAGAATCAAAACCAATTAACCAGCAGCGTGGTCCAACCACAGGCAATGGTGGCATCACTGAAAAGCGCAAGACATTTATTGCTGAAAAGAAAGACTCAGGCAATGAACGCACACGCCTAGCAGACTTTGTTATGTCAGCCCTAGAAGGCCGTGGTAAGGGCATGAAGCCTAGCACGTCGGCTACCACAGAACCACTTGATGCAGACCGTGGTCCTAAGTCTAATCCAACTGCAGGCGGCACCAAGTATAATGTCCGCACAAAGACAGCTGGCAAGATAACCAAGTAATAAATAGCAATATGCAACAAGGGATGGTCCCTTGTTGCAAGTAGTATAGAATAGAAAGGTATAGATATGATGAAGAAAACAACTCCCACCCCTGTAGAACCCACAACAGAGACAGAAGCCAATCCATGGGATGAACAAGCTGTTGATCCAGTAGAGGTCAAGACAGTCAAGTCTCAAGTAGCAGAAACCATAGTTAAAAAAGCCACAGCCACAGAGTATGACTTGGAAGGTCTTATGAATGACTTCCCAACTGCCACTGAACTAGAACGCTTTGTCTATGATCAAACAGGCTACACACTTAACCTTAAAGGCCGTGCGCAAAAGCTCAAGTATCAAGTGGCCATGGATGTGCTCAACGGCGACACAGTAGACGCCAAGTTTACGTCAGGTGACAACCCCTATATTGACCGTGCTGATCTAGTGCCAGTGGAAGACCTTAAGCCAGTGCCTGCCCGTGATGCAAGTCTGCCAGATGAAGATCAAATTCAGAATCAATTCTACACACCATTTATTCCACATCCAGATCCAGAGTATCGTGCCCGTAACAAGAAGGTGCATACTGTGTTTAAGAAGTATAAGAACGGTATGATTAGCTATGAAGTCATTGGTCCTATTGAACCTAGAGCTATTGGTGAGAAGATGGACAAGTTTGGTAAGATCCGTCCAGAACTAATGTCATGGGTTGATCCCCGCACTGGCGAACAGATTGTAGTGCGTAAGGATGGCACCATGACTCCACAGGGTCGTAACCTTAGAGCCATTATGCAAAAGCTAAAAGTAAACAATACCAACCATTGGGAGATGTGGGTCAACCGTGACTTCGTGGACATGGAAGGTGGCGAGCTACGCAATCCTTGGCAAATTGATGGTGCAGATTGATTGATCAACGAGCCGAAGCCCAGCGTGTGCAGGATGTCAAGATCGAACAAAAGATCAATGCTGCACACCGCGAGGCTTTCCACCAAAAGTTCCCCGGACAGATTGAACATTGCATGCGACTCATTGCAGAACGGCTACAAACAGGCCTACGCAAAGATTCGGACATGCAACTAAGCGACTGTAGTGCCAAGGACCTGTCCTGGGCCTTACTTAACCTATGGACCATACATAATGAAATCACAAGTAATACAGGGCAATAATATCGATGTGCTTAAGACATTTCCAGACAACCATTTTGACAGCATTGTTACTGATCCTCCTTATGGCATTGACTTTCTAGGCAAGACTTGGGACGCCAACACCGGAGCACTTGAGACCTATCAAGAATGTTTACGTGTGCTAAAACCTGGCGGACACATCTTGGCATTCAGTGCCGCAAGAACATACCACCACTTGGCTGTCACACTGGAACAGGCCGGCTTTGAGATCCGTGATCAGATCATGTGGATCTACTCATCAGGATTTCCCAAGAGTCAAGACATTGGCCGTAGCATACAACGCAGTCTGGGGGTTGAGGAAAAGAAGATACTTGATAAAACCACAGGCTACACAAACAAAGAAGGTGTCAAGGGCAAAGAGAAATGGATGAGCCCTGGTAATACCACAGGCGATGATTATGCCAAACAACAAGAGCAAGTCATTTGCACCGATCCCGCTGCCCAACAATGGTCTGGTTGGGGCACACAGTTAAAGCCTGCACACGAACCCATTGTGTTGGCTCGCAAGCCTATCAAGTTATCAATAGCAAAAAATTGTCAACAATGGGGAGTGGGTGCCTTAAACATTGATGCTACAAGAATACCTACTGATGAAGTTATTGTATGCGGTGCTGGTAATGGAGATACATTTAACAAGTTCAATGCTGAAAATAATACAGATGGTCCAGGCACTGGAGTTAAGATAAATGCTGATGTTCCCAAATGGGCACAAGCAGAAGGCGGTCGCTTTCCCTCCAATGTCTTAGGTGACATACCCGACTACCAAAAGTATTTCTACTGTCCCAAAGTTGGCCGTCGTGAGCGGCATGTTGGATTTGATGATTCTGTTACAGAAACCAATGCACAACTATGTGCCAGCATTGGTGTAGAATACATACCAAATTCTACAACTTTGCCTGGTATTGGATTGGTCAAGGATCACGGACTCAAACATGAAATACAAAAGATTCGCGGTTATGCCAGCGGCGGCAACAATCACCCCACTGTCAAACCCATTGAGCTAATGAAGTATCTTATTAAACTAATCACACCCGCTGGTGGGCGTGTGCTAGATCCTTTCAACGGTTCAGGATCAACAGGCTGTGCCGCAGTGGAACTAGACTATGATTATACAGGTATAGAGCTGGATCCTGCTTATGTTGACATAGCAACAAAACGGATTGCGGCTTGGTATCAAGACACACACTCTACAACCTACACCACACTGTTTGAAACATGCTAGATCAAGCTGTGCTCATGCGTCGTGCCCTACGCTGGAGCTTGGAAAGCAATGACCTTACCATTGATTCACTGGGCATGATGGATCATGTCACTCGTGACCATTTCGAACAGTTAAGTATTGCTGTAGCAGATGACATGCAGTATAACCAGCTGAAATATTTTAGGCCATTTGAACACCAAAGGAAATTCTTTGAAACATTTAATTCAGATCGTAGAGGCATACTTGCAGCGAACCGGATTGGCAAAACGGTATCCACATGCTATGAAACAGCTATGCACCTTTGTGGTCAGTATCCTGATTGGTGGCGTGGTTATAGGTTTGATCACCCAATTACCGCCATGGTCGCTGGTGAAGGTTGGAGCCAGGTCGCAATGGTTCTACAAAATGAACTACTAGGCACACAGGACATAAAGATACGCGATGCCTTGGGCACTGGTGCTATACCGCGGTCAGCAATCATAATGGAAACCATGCGTAGTGATGGTGCCAACTGTATGGGTGTAGAGATCCGTCACCCTAAAGGCAAGAGCTACCTGTTGTTTGCCAACTACACACAGGAAGTTCGACAGATGCAGGGTTTTAAACTTAACCTAGCTGTGTTTGATGAACAACCGCCGGATGACTTCTTCAGTGAAATAGTAACTAGAACAGCCACAACCCAGGGCAAGATCCTATGCTCGTTTACACCATTAAAAGGCCTAAACGGCTTGGTTAGTAAATTTTGGAATCGCGAACAGGGCTACGACTTTATCCGTGTTGCATGGTCCGATGTGCCCGAATATGACCCATGGGGAGAACCATTCCTGTTACAGGAAACAAGAGCTCAACTCGAGCGTGATTACTTGCCACATGAGCGTGAAGCTCGTATTGCTGGTAAACCAGTGATGGGTCAAGGTGCTGTGTTCCAGATACGCAACTGGCCTACTTATCGGACTGGCGATTACGACTTCCGTGAAATGCGTAACATACATAGGATTATAGCCTTGGACTTGGGCTTGGTCAATGATCGCACTGTGATTAGCTTAATGTATTGGAATCCATCAGAACGCACAGCATGGCTACATCGCCAGATCTGTGTAAGTGGCATAGAAGAAGCTAATCCTACAAACTATATCAATCACCTGATGCGACCAGAAGTGTTTGGCACGCCTATAGTATTGCCAGCTGATGCTAACACACAGGGCCGCTATACCATGAGTGCGCAGAGCCTGCGTGAACTGTTTGAACAATATGAACTTAATGTTTGGTCTAAGCCCATAATGAATCCGCCCGACGATCAAGGACGCACAACCAACCATAAAGCCTATGGTATTAACATGATGCGGCAAATGCTGGAAGCAGGCACCTTTATGGTCAATGAAAACTGTGTGGACTTTCTGCGTGAAGCACAAAACTACTATGTAGATCCACAGGGTCGATTTAGTGATCCGGATGACTGTATTGATAGTGCAAGATACGCATTATTGGGTTGCTTAAACGACATAGCCGAACCATGGGATAACCGCACAGCCCGTGAGCGTATGGCCGCACAACGCAGTCGTTATGTAACTAAATCACAACCCAATGCAGAGTGGAAGAGGACCTTTGATCCTAACAACTAATGCTAACTACCCAGGTAACCTGGAGTCTTACTAAATAACTAATACAGGATCCTAATCAATGTTAGATATAAAACACAAAGTCATAATGCAGTTGAATCAAAACAACTCTACCCTAGGTAGATTTGTTAAGTTAAAAGCTCAGCTGGATACCAAGTGTGCCGCTTACCTGCGTTACTTGGGAACAAAAAATGCAGTAAACCGTGCCAGTGATTATCACTATCTGTGCCTGGCGGTAAATGAATCTACAGCACCAGTTAACGGTATTGATTATATACACCCAGTGGTCAAACCCTGCGTGGATTATGTAACAGCAGTCATAGCCAAAGGACTAGCTCCACAAGGCGAAATTAACTTTAACTTTGTGGCAGACACCGAAGATGATGATGTGGCTGCTCGACAGGCCACTGACATGGTTTCGCGTGTGCTAAACGAAGAAAACGATCCACACTTTATTCTACAGCGTTGGATCATGGATGCATGTATGCACAAGAATGGCATGCTGATGATCCTGCCTGTGCGCGAACAAGTAGTTCGCTATGTAGAAACCACAGGCACACCAGATCAACTCCAGGCCTTTGAACGACAGGCTGAAGATTCAGGCTTGACTGTGCTACGCACTAGTCGTCGTAAACAAAGTGTTGACATGGCTCAAGTGCTTAAAGAAACGCAAGAGTTTATGCAGGGCATTGCAGGACAAGATCAACAAACAACTATTCAAAATCATATTGATTCAGCCCAGGCCTTTGGCTCTGGTGCAGCAGAAGAGTTCTCACCAGAAGAAGCCAATACAGAATTGGAACAAGGTGAAGATGCTATTGCAGAAGCCATTAACCGCAATACAATCTATGCGGCCAAGTATAAACTGACCGGTTGGAGTTTGCATATTAAATTCCGCAATATTGCCCAGCACTATTGGATCTGTGATCCAACTGTGCAAGAAATGAAAGACCAAGCCTTCTGCGGATTCTATGATCCAATGTCGATCCAAGAAGCCACACACCTGTATCCAGAGATACAAGATCACATGGATGAGTTCCGTGAGTTTGCTGAATACAATCAAAACGGTGCTTACCAAGCTGGTAGTGTTTTAAACAACTTGGCTATCCATGCTCGTGATAGTGTGCCTGTCATGGGTATTCCTGTAGAGTCAGGTGTAGGAGCAGATCCAGACAGTCGACAGATCACAGTTCTTACTGTGTGGGATCGTTATGATATTGATGGTGATGGCGAATTAGAGCTGTGCGAAATTGTATTCTCAGGCAGTTACATTATTAGTGCCAAGGAAGTAGAGTTTATTCCAGTGGCCAACATGTGTCCAAAACCCCTACCAGGCAACTTCTATGGTATGAGCATTGCTGAATCAGTTATTCCCATGCAGGAATACATGACAGCTGGTCACCGTGCCGAGATCCTACTAGGCCTATTAACATCAACACCACGCTTGGGTGTCAAACCCGACAAGGTCGACTTTGAAATGCTACAAGATGGTGAAGCAGCTATCTTTATTCTAGATCCTAAATTTGATCCACAGACCGATGTGTATCCACTACCACCTCCTGGTGGTAATCTAGGGTTTATGGACAATGCAATGACTCGTATGCAGTCAGACACACAGGCCATTATTGGTATGACTACTCCACAGGATGTGTTCAATCCCGAAGTTATGGCCGCTGGTAATTCAGGGGCCAAGCTACAAATGGCCTTGGGTCCTAATCAAATCATACAAGACAACGCTGTGCGTAACTCAGCTGATGGCTTAAAAGAAGCTATTTGGTTGGTATGGCGCACCCTAATACAATACGGCGATGACTATGGTGTTAAGAAATTGGCACAGATGTTCCATCCAGATAAGAAACCCGAATTCCTAGACTACAAAGCCTGGGATGACATGAACTTCTGTGAGCGTAGATTAATGCATTTAGAATTGGCCTTGGGCATGCTAAGTGAAGAGAATCAACTACAGCGTCAACAAATTATTGTGCAAACACAAACACAACTGTATCAAACAGTTCAAGCCATGGTTGGTGCTGGAACACTTACTCCCGAGATGTATACCAAGATTAAAAAGCCTTATGCAGATACACTTTATGTTCTGGGCATTAAATCAGCAGATACATACTTGCCAACCGATGATGAAGTTATGAAAATGATCCAGCAAGCTCAAGAATCAGCCAAGGGCAAAGAGCCAAGTCCAGCAGACAAGAAAGACTTGTCCACAGCCGAACTCAATGCTGCCAAGGCCACACAGATCAAAGCAGAGATCGAAGGTCAAGATGCAGAAAGCCAATTGGACTACATGGCCATGGCACAAGGTAACCCCAAGGTTTATAACTAATGCTAACACAAGAAACCATTGATGCGTTCAACTCACGCTTGACTGTGAACTTAAACACAATTAAGCAGATGAAACCCAGCCAATTGGATCAAGTAAAAAGCCAAGGCAGCACAGCCGAAGCACTATTGAAGAATCGTGACCTGGCCCTGTTTATACACCAGTATAAATTTGAAATTACAGATGCACTGACAGCAATTACAGGGCATACACTAGAAGATAACAGCAGGAGAGTTGCACTTTCGAATCAACTTTCTGGCTTAGACGGTTTTGTAGCATCACTTCAACGAGCGATGTATATGAAAAATCGCGTGGTAACTTTGCAATCAGAGCCCACGCTTAACTCGAAAGGAAATGAAGTCTCATGATAGACAATCTCACGCCTAACACTGAATCCAGTGCGGCCACTGAAAATACTACGGTTCTTGGTTTAGACCAAATAGCCGCGAAGATGGACGCGATGAAAGCAATGACACAGCGTAACCAAATTCGTGCTACTGACGAGTCCGTGACAGGTGATACAGCTGAGGCAAATGCTGAATCCCCTGTGGCACCCGATGGAGAAATCCAGCCAGAAATTGCAACACAAGACGCTGATGACATTGACAGCATTGTAGAACCGGAAGTCCCAGATGGTCTAGAACCAGAGGTAAGCTCCGACAATACAACATCTCCGCAAGATGAACTTATTGATTTTATTGAATTCGCAGAAACTAATCCGAACGCCAAGTTCAAGTTTATGCGCAACGGTAAAGAAGTAGTCATTGATGCAAAGAAAGCTGCTAGTATCTTAGGCCAAGGTGGAGCAATACACGAAGAAGCAAGACAGTTAAAAATTGATAAGAGTGAATTTGACGAATACTCAAAAGGAACTCGCGAGCGTCAAGAGGGTTTACTCTTGGCAATGGAATTTACTGTGCAACCTCGATTACAAACAGCCTATGATGAAATTGTTCGAACACAAAATTATCAAACCACATTCCAACAACAGTTGGCCCAAACAAACGATCCTGGTCAACAGGCTCGTATCCAAGCAAGTATGGCTCAGAACGAGCGATACATGCAACAGCAAGGGCAAATCATACAGCAATTAAAGCCTGCTGTAGATCAGTTTAAGGATGTGCGTAGGCAACAAGTCTCAGAGGTTCTGGACCGTAACCGTAGAGCATTTACAGATAAAGAGTTGAAAAACGAATATGTCTATAATGAATTGCGTGACAAGATCACAAAGATCTGGCCAGAAGCACAGGGTGAAATCATGCCAGGAATAAAGAATTTAGATCTAATCTCTAGTGATGAGAACTTACTCTCACTGGTAAGAGATGGACTTAAATTTCGAGATCGTCCTGCAGTCAAAGGGTCTGGCAATAGCATTGCCGCACTAACTGGCCGCAAGCAGTCTACTCCTAATACTCGTGCTCAAGAAGATAACATTAATTCTCTTCGTGAAAAAGCCAAGGGCGGTGACAAAAAAGCCGCAGACAACTTGTTAATGCAACAACTTAGTAAACTAAGAAGTGCAAGAACAGGTCGTTGAGATTTAGCCCAATAATATTCTTAGGAGAATAACATGGCAGAAATTACAACAAGTCAAATTGGTAACGGCACAACAGCATATGGTGCTGACATCGTTGTCAAAGACTTAGATTTAGATGTATCCAATCGTGTTAAGGACGATACCCCTGTTCTTAATATGTGTATGACTAAAAAGCGTAAAGTAAATTCTACTTTACCATTGTGGACAGACGATATCTATCGTTTACCATCTACTCAAGCATGGACTGAAGGTGCTCCTGTATCTACAGCCAACGCAGAAAGTAATAGTCGTTACAACTTGGCTAACTACACACAGATTTTCGCAACAACAGTTGCAGCATCTGGCACAGCTCGTGCAGTTATGCAGTCCGGTGGTGATCCACAGGCTTACCAAGAAGTTAAACAGTTGATCGAATTGATGTTTGATGTAGAACAACAATTAGTTCGTAATGACCAAGTTGGCACCCAATACGGTGGTCAAACTGGCTCAGCTGGTGGCGCTTCAGGTAACAGCCAAACAGGTCGTCGTATGGGATCATTGAGTTCTTTCGCAGGAACACAATCATTTAATACAACAGCATCAAGTGGCACAACTGGTATTACAACCAATGTGAACAATGCTACTACAGATACACCAGTAGTAACAGGTAACACATTTACAATGAACAGTAACGGAACCACATTTTACACTGGAACTTTTACAAACCAACTGTTCTCACCAATTCTTTACAAGCAATTGGTTACCACAGCAGAAGAGCGTTACAATGCTAAGATCCGCACCATCGTGGCTCCTACAAGTTTACGCACAATGTTGTCCGATACATTCCCAACATCAAGAACTATCAATCGCGTAAACTCAGAGCGTGGCGACACAATCCAGACTTACGAAGGTGATTTCTCATACACATATGAGATCTTTGATAGCTGGATTATGGATCAAGCTGGTGTTAGCAACAGCATCTACTTCCTAAACGAAGAAGTGTTACAATGGGGCTCACTCCGTGACCTCGGACCTAACAACGAAGTGTTTAGTAATGCAGACGCTAGTTTAGACCAGTTCATCATGGAAGGCACATTGATCGTGCGTAACCCAGCCGGCGTAGGCATGTTAAACAACATTTCTACTTCAGGTGCTGCTGTTACAACCGCTCGTCCAAGTGCTTTGGTTCAAAGAGCAACAAACACTTACTAATCCACAAGATTGTTAAGTTAACGACAAAAGGCCTTCGGGCCTTTTGTCTATTGTATCCGACCACTAATTACTGACTCGACTAAATATACATTATGAGCCAAGACCAAAATAAACCAGAAATACTTGATACCAGCAATGTAGATTATGACTACGACTACTTACGCCAGGACAGCGGCGGTATTATTACCAATCACAATGGTGTAGCAGACAAGTTACTCAAAAACGACAAGCTATATCGTGCCATGAAAGGCGATTGGAAGCGTGAAGGTTGGAACGGTAGCCAAAACATCAAAACAACAACTGGGCGACAGGATGGTAAGTTCTACATCACACGCGAACAGATGAACACCGATTATATCAAGCTCAGGTGTGCTGAATATCGACGCGGTGCTGAAGCTGGCATGGTTGATCCCTTAGCTCCATACATGCCCGATGGTGGTATTGGTTACAAATGGATGGACCTGCCGGATGTTATTGCTATTCGTATTAGTGATCAATACTTTGGTGGAATGCCATGGAGTGTGATCAAACTGGACCGCACATTAAAAGCACAATTCTACCGAGTTGTGCAACAGGAATATTCAGAATACATTTGCTACCCAGGTGGCAAGTTGCCTATTCCTGTCGATGTTCCATATCCTGCAAAAGCCGGAGAAACAAAATTCTTTAAGGGCATTTAATTATGTTTGTAATCCCAACAGCCGACAGCCTTGTAACTTATCTAAAAGATTTTACAGGTAGTGCCAATGATACAGAAATCCGTCAATGTATATTCCAAGCTGAATTAGCCATGCGTAACATTGAGTTACCGGCACTCAGAACAGATCCATATACAACATTTGGCACAGTAGGCCCAGGGCAACTTATGCCAATTCCTACTGATATGAACAAGCCTATCCTGTTCTTCCAACAAGGATCTGGTGGATATACTACCACAGCCACAGCCATTGGCGATATTGCCAGTAACATAATTAACTTGACCAGTGTTCCTGGACAGGGTTTGCAAGTTGGTATGAGTGTAACTGGCACAGGCATTGCTGTAGGTGCAATTATTATAAGTTTTAATACATCAACACAGGTAGTCCTTAGTCTCAACAATACAGCGGCAGTATCTACCACGCTAACCTTTGCTACTACACAGTCAATGAATGCCACTTCAAGTGGTCCTTGGATTGTCTACGATCGTATTGGTGATAGAGATATTATTACACAGGGCTTAATTGCTCAAATGTATCTAAGTCCTGTAAATGTGCCCATGGTCATACGCGGTAAGTTTAGTGAAGTAGGAGCAAACTATCAATTCTTGCCCTATGTAGCTGAAGGTGCCTTGATAAACCTTTATTATTATAAGGCCTGGGACTTATTGTTTACTCCAGTAACAGATGGTGAACTAGGTGAAACAATACAAACCAATCCAGTGCTACAAACATGGCCAGAAGGCTATATCTATGGCAGTCTAGTTGAATACTATATTAAACGGCACAGTCCAGAAGACGCCGCTGTGTATAAGGCCAAATTTGATGAAGCTTGGAAAACAGTCGAATATCAAAATAGTTTGGGTAAATGGTCAGGTGGACACACAAAGATGACTAGTATATTCCAGCCACGCAGAGATCGCTCATATGCGATCAAATAATTAGGAATCCTTATGCCAAGTTTATATGCTAATATCGTTAGTGGTAATGCAACTATACCAAGTAACAACAACACCAGTCTTTACAATCCTGGTGGTGGTAATGTAGTTCCTGTAAATGGAAATGTCAACGCCAACAATGTCAATGTATCAAATAATGTCAATGTAGGTGGACAGATCAGTGCAGTTGGCGATATTATTACAGATGGTTTCTTCGTTGGTAATGGCAGTCAACTAACTGGTATTGTCAGCAGTTATGGTAATGCCAATGTAGCTGTATTCCTGCCCACATACACAGGCAATCTAGCTGGCAATAATATCACCTTAACAGGACAGGCTTTAGTCACAGGTAATATTACCACAGGCGGCTATTACTTTGGTGATGGTAGTCAATTAACCAACTTACCCGAAAGCAATTATTCAAATGCCAATGTAGCTGCTTTCTTGCCGATCTACTCTGGTAACATCTCAGCCGGTAATGTCACAGTAGCTGATGCCGTTACAGGTGCTACATTATCCGCTAGTCAAACAATTAGTGCCACAGGTGATATCAGCACAGATGGTAATCTTAGAACCTTAGGCGCACAAGGTAATATCGTCGGTGCCAATTATGTAACAGCCGGCTATTTTGTCGGCGATGGTAGCCTATTAACCAATGTGGTAGCAACTGGAAATTATTCAAATGCTAATGTAGCAGCTTTCTTACCCACATATGGTGGCACTGTATTAGCCAATTTAATTAACTTTACCAATAATAGTGGTGTTATCGAGCAAGGACAAGATAGAATTACTATTACTGGTAATGCTGAACAAGTCAATACTGGTGCTTACTTCAATGATACCGGCGAAGCAGCCATATTTGCCAATAGTTATGTTGCTATAGCTACCAATACTACTGGCAATATCAATCCAACATGGACCTTTGACCAACTTGGTAATTTATCGGCACCAGGTAATATTACGGCTGTGGGCAATATTACAGGCAATTATATCCTAGGTAACGGTAGTCAGTTAACAGGACTACCAGCAACATATGGCAATAGTAATGTAACAACTTTATTAGCCTCATTTGGTTCAAATTCAATTAGCACTACAGGTAATATCACGTCGGCCTATGTAATTGGTAATGGTAGTTTGTTAAGTGGCATTACTGGTGCCAATGTCTCAGGTAGTGTGGCACAGGCCAATTATGCCAACACAGCCAATAGTGTTGCAGGTGGTAATGTCACAGGTCAAGTTGCCAATGCCTTAGTAGCTGGCACTGTTTATACTGCTGCACAACCTAATATTACTAGTGTTGGCACATTAACAAGTTTAAGTTCGTCTGGTAATATCACAGGCAATTATTTTATTGGTAATGGTAGTCAATTAACAGGCCTTACTACTTCAGCTGGCGGTAGCAATACACAAATACAATACAATAATGGTAATGCTTTTGCTGGCAATGCTGCAATGACATTTAATAATACTACTGGCAACATTGGACTGGGCAACATTATAATTAACACCAACCAGATAGAAACAGTTGCAGTTGCCAATTTGGCAGCCGTTACAGCAGGTGGACAAACAACACCTTGGCGTATCTTGGTAGGTGATGCCTACAACGGCAATACCAACAGTGCTTATTCAGCCACAAGTCCTGGCACTATTCAGAGTCCATTAAATGCATCAAGGATGTTGGTGGCAGATTTTGTAACCTTGTCCAACAATGGCATGCGGTTTGCTGAACAGACCAACTATATCTGGGCCAACCTCAGTGCCAATATTGCCAACACAGGAACCAGATTTGGTATTCAACGCAATGAAATGGTCATTGGTGGTGGCACCAGTGCGTTTGGTATAACAGCCACCAACACGCCAACTGTAATAGTGGGTTCTACAACCCTGGTTACTTTAGGTGCAGGCACCAATGCTAATTTAAGCCTGGTTGGCAATATAACAACCTCAGCAGGTGCTACAGCTTTAATCTCACAAGTTACTGTCAACAATTACAGCACAGCCAACCTCATTGTTGGAGGCAGTATTCAATGCACCACCAACAACGCCAACACCACAGCATTTGGTAATGCTACTACTCAGTTAGGACTTGTAACGGGTTTTAGTGGCGCACCGGCCAATGCCAACATCACAGGCACTACCACTGCCGTTGCCTACTATATGCCCGGTGCTACACAAATCATTCCAGGCTTTAGCAACCTCAACGGTAACATTGCCCGTCAAGCCACCAACTACTATAGTTTCCGTAGTGATGACACATTAGCCAAGGCCCAGTTGGGCAGTTTAAGTAGTTTTAATGAATACACAGGCAATATTACCAGTAGCGGTGGTAGTTTAGTTGTAGATAAATCTGTGGCTCAAGTGCAACAAGTTTATCTAACTGAAGCTATTACTGCCATAACATTCAGTAACTTTGTAACCCGTGTGCAGAAACCCAATGCTACCTTTGCTAACCAAAGTGATACGGTAACATTAATTGTTCAACAAGGAGCTACACCTTATGCTGTCGCAATGCCTTCCGGCACTGCCTATAGGTATGCAGGTGGTGCTAATACTGTTGGTAGCACAGCAAATACTACTACAATGATCAGCATCACTGGCACTTATAACTATAACACTAGTGCTGATCAATATTTGATTACCATTAGTCCGGCGTTCTCATAATGTTAGGAATAGGTCGCGCTAGTGAATATGCCGGATGGTGGTCGTCAGGAGCACCCAGTGCCTTAATAAAAGGCACTAGTCACATGGCCTTGACTGTAAATCAACTTCCACAATTTGGTATTGAATCGCCCCATGTTTCTGATGTTAATTTACAAGGTGATGGTGCTATAGACCTCACAGGGTATACCAGTTTGTCTGGGTTTAACAACAGTAGATGGACCACAGTCTGGACCGTTTATCCAGATTGGCCTACCAGTGGTTTACCTATTGGCGATCCTAGTGCTTATATTGCTATCAATTTAACACAACAACTGGATTATTTGGGCACAGATTACTTTTTTAACATGACATTAGACTTGAGTCCTAGTGGTAGCACTCCAACTTCAACCTTGTATGCCCGCGAGGCAGGAACCAATCTTGCCTTGCCAGGCAGTTATACACAATACATGCAACGCTGGTTAACTTTTGTGGCTTCTACCGCAGAAACCAGTTCTGTGTTTACCAGCTGGACTGGTCCCACCTCAGGCAATGCTCTTTATAAACGCCTGGCAGTATATGATACGCAAACAGGAGTGTTAATTGCAAAATTAGATGTTGGCATAGGAAGTTATACACCACCGCCTATCAGCAGTTTTCAAACCACAGTGCCAACCACAATTGACACAGGAGCCACAGGTAGTTTGTATACCAATACCTATGGATCCAGTGGTGGCGCTCCTAGTGGCACCAGTTGGCAAAGCGATTTAGGTGGCGTTTGGTCTAGCTGGGGCACCATGTTTGATCCATCGTCTGTAACAGATAAAACTTGGTTGGCCGCCCGTCCCAATGCCACCATTGGCACAGGAGTTGCCTGGTATAATTTACAAATGACTAACTACACTTATGACAGTGGAACCAGTAGTTATTATACTCTGGCTTCAGGTATGGATCGCTATTCACAGGCCAACAATTGGGCTTGGAAGTCGTGGGATATCTCCTGGCTAAACGCAAACTATCCTTTAGGAATAACACCATAATGCCAACAACAAATTATTTAGAAAATGCCATATTAAATGCTACCTTGCGTAATACCAGTTACACAAGTCCCACAACGGTGTATAGTGCGTTATACAGCACAGCACCTACTCCCAGCACTGGCGGAACTGAATTGTCAGGTAATGGATACAGTCGTGTGTCCAGCACCTTTAGTTCGCCGTCAGGTGGTATTACCAGCAACAGTGCTGATATAACTTTTGGTCCTGCCACAGGCAATTGGGCTACTGTAGTGGCATTTGGTATTGTAGATGCCAGTTCCGGTGGTAACTTGTTGTATTATACCTCTGTCAATGGTCGCAATGTCAAATCTGGTGACACTTTAACCTATGCCACAGGAAATGTTGTAATAACATTATCATAATATGTCAATAACAGTTGAAGGTGGAATTGTAATTGGAGGTCAAGTGATTATTGGTGATGTGCCAGCCTATGTGTTGTATTTTATTACAGAAGACGACAACTTTTTGGTGTCGCAAGCAGATCAAAATTTTGTTGAGGAACAATAATGAGCAATATCAAATTTAGTCAATTACCCAATTTAACAACCATTACTCCTAGCACCATAGTGCCGGTAGTAGATTCCAATACCAATTACACTGTAACTGCCGCGGCATTACAAACGTATACAAATTCAACCACTGGTAATATTACAGGTGGCAATATTATTGCAGTGAGCAATGTAATTGGTAATGGAAGTCAATTAACAAGCATAACTGGCGCTAATGTTACAGGCACAGTGGCCAATGCTACCTATGCCACAACAGCAGGCTCAGCTACAACAGCTGGCTCAGCTACAACAGCAGGATCAGCTACCACAGCAGGATCAGCTACCACAGCAGGCACAGTCACTGGCAATACACAGGGTAATATCAACACGGTTGGTAACTTAACTGGATTAATTATTAATGGCACACTTAGTGTCGGCGGTGAAGTTGCGTTTACTGGTGCCTTGGGATCTACAGCCAATATTAGCACTACCGGTAATGTTGCTGGTGCTTACTTGTTAGGCAACGGATCACAACTAACTGGACTACCAGCTAACTATGGCAACGCCAATGTGACTACATTGTTGGCCGGATTTGGTTCAAATACTATATCAACTACAGGCAATATATCTAGTGGATACCTGTTTGGTAATGGTAGTCAGTTGACTGGTATATCGGTATCTACAACTTATGGTAATGCCAATGTGGTCAGTTTGTTAAGTGCATTTGGTTCAAATTCAATTAGCACCACAGGTAATGTCACTAGTGCTTACCATATCGGTAATGGTAGTTTATTAACTAGTATTACAGGTGCCAATGTCTCAGGCACAGTAGCCAGTGCTACCACAGCCACCACAGCTACCTCAGCAACCACAGCCACAACAGCAACAACAGCTAGTAGTGCTACCACAGCAGGTAGTGCTACCACAGCTGGCACAGTAACCACAGCCGCACAGCCCAATATTACCAGCGTAGGCACACTAACAAGTCTAAGTTCGTCGGGTAACATTACCGGTGCTAACTTACGCACTGGCGGATCAGTCACGGCCACAGGTGCTATAACAGGTGCCACAATCAACGGCAATGGTAGTGCATTATCAGGTATAGTTACTAGCATTGTAGCTGGATCTGGCATTAGTGTTAATGCCGCAACTGGTGCTGTTACAGTCACAGCCACTGGTAATGGTGGCGGATCTGGTAATAGTATCAGCAATGGCAATTCAAATGTTAGTATTGCAACTGCCAATGGCCCAGTTCAAATTAATGCCGGTGGTGGATACAGCGGTGGTGGCTCAACTATATTTGTAGTCGATGGTGCCAATGGTGGAAATATTAATATAACTTCCACTAATTATGTTAACTTAAATCTTGTTCAGATACTTGGCGGATTAGTCACTGGCGTTGTTGGATTAACAAGTAGTGGCAAAATTAATGCTGGCACAGGCGGATCTGCAACAGCTCCGTTTAATGGAACACAGGCTACAAAAACAGGAACAAGTTCTGGCACCGCAGGCGATATCGCTTGGGATGCCAGTTACATTTATGTTTGCACCGCAAGTAATGTATGGAAACGATCTGCACTAACAGCATTCTAAGGATAAACAATGGCTCAAACATTTACAGAAGTAGAAACACCCTTTAGCAAGATGAGCTTTACGCCCGATGTGCCACCAGCGGCCTTGGCACCTACAGAATATAATACCGGTGAGAATGTTGAAACTGACACACGCGGTATTCGTAGTGTGCTGGGTGATGAAGAAATTTTAACACAGTTATCTGCAGCCAATGATGTCATAGGTATTCCAACGTTTATCAGTAGTGGTTATCGTGCTAATGCAGTATTTTGGTATATTGTTGCTACAGTAGATGGATCTGGTCATGGTCGTTGGTATGCCATTGATGATGCAGGCATTACCAATGTAACTCCAGGCGGCCCTAGTGCATATTTGACTAATTACACAGCTGATCTTCCAATTACAGATAGCTGGAATGGCACAACCTTGTTTATCAACGATAGTCAACATCCACCAATGTATTTGATAGGTAGTGCTAGTGAATTTGTTCCCTATAGTGATAGCACTACTGGGCCTGGTTACATATGGAATTACAATCCAGCATGGTCAAGTCTACGAGCTGGCTTTATGCACCTGTATTCAACTCCTAATGTGGGCAGTATTTTAATTGCTGGTAATTTGGAAGCTACTAATGCCAGCACTAGTATTATAGAAAAATATCCAACCACAGTGCGTTGGTCGCAGGCATTTGGTCTTAATGATGGCCCTACAACCTGGGCACCTACCCTAACCAATATTGCCAACGAAGTCGAAGTGCCAGTGCGTGGACCTGTAATTGATGGCTTCCCAATGGGTGGTAACTTTTATGTGTGCTCGTATTGGGACACAGTAATATTCTCACCGATTAATTATCAATCAACCACAGCGCCTGTGCTAGGTATCCGTTTGCTAACACAAGGTCGTGGATTACTAAACGAAAACTGTTGGGCCAATGCCGACACAATGGTCTATGGACTAGATGCTCGTGATATCTGGGCATTTGATGGATCAAACTTTAAAAGTCTAGGTAATCAGCGTGTGAAGAATTACTTTTATAGTAATCTAAATCCCCTATACACAGCTAGAACTTTTGTAATTAATAATACCAACAAAAATCAAATAGAAATTTATTATGCAGACTTAACATCAACTGGTTGGCCAAACCGGATGTTGGCTTATCGTTATGACCTAGACATATTCCAACCACCACGCGATGTTGACACAGCCAGTCATGCTGCCGAAGGACCAATTTATACTGTCGCAACCGGATTCAACGATGCCAGTAGAACTATAGTGTATACTCGTGCTGTAGCAGATAGTTACCTGGTGCAAAAGGATCGAACCTTTAGCTTTATTAATGATGCTCCTATTGCCAGCCGTTTCCGTAGAGACAATATTAGTCTTGGATTAAATTATAGTCAGCAGGCATTATTACATCGTATCTTGCCCGAAGTAGTTAATATCGATCAAGCTGGTTTACAAATTGATGGTGTAGGCAACATTACTGTCACAGTAGGTGGTGTTAACTCAGTGGGTCAAAACTTAACAGTCAATGACAAACCAGTAGTAACCATGGCTATTAATACTAATAATCCTTGGACGCAGATTAATCAAAATGCATTCCGTGTAAACAGTTTAGAACTTAGTAATACCAGCAATGTTAATGCTTGGCAATGCACCGCAGTCAACTGGCAATTTACACCTACAGAGGACAGTCGTTAATGACTACATTTGCTGTAACTGATCCAGATCACACTATTAGTGCTATCAACTATCTGTTGAGTAATCTTAACACAGGCACCGGCACTGGTAATGTGGTTATCCCTGGCAATGTGCTAGTGGCTAACACTACCACCGGTGTGGTCAGTCAATATGGTAATACAGCAGTGTTTGGTTATCTGTATCAGTATGTAAATTTAAGATACAGTAATAATGCCACAGGAGGTTCTGGTAGTTTTAGCACAGTGCCTACTAATTTAGATTATTTTGGTGTATTCAACAGCATAACCACAACGCCTAGTGCTAATCCCACAGATTATCAATGGTATCAAGTAGCCGGTGGATTTGGCACCAGTAATATATTATACTATAGTGCAATAGGAGGTCGCCAGGTAGTTTGGGTAGCGGCAAATTCAGCACCAAGTAGTAGCTATGTGGCATCAGTGGCCAATGTAGCCATAAACTTAGATATAGTAACCACAGCCGCTGGCACTCCTGGTGAGCGTGGACCAGTAGTCATGGCTGGCGTAATAGCCACAGCAGATCCCAACACAGCAACTTCAAGCACTTTAACCACTTGGTTTAGTAGTCCAAGAGATAATTCTACAGCACCAATAGGCACAGGATTAACTCCTGTTACAGGCGACACAGCCAGCTTTACCTATGCGGCAGGTGCAGGACAACCACAAGCCGCATACAGTTACAATGGTAGCATTTGGGTGCCAGTAGATGGACAGGTAATAAGTGGTAATGTCATAGTGCGTGGCACCATTGCCGGTAATGCCATGATTGCCAACACTATCACAGCAACACAAATTGCAGCAGACACCATCACAGCCGCACAAATTGCTGCAAACACAATCACAGCTACACAAATTGCCACTGGCACTATAACCGCTGGGCAAATTGCGGCCAACACAATTACTGGTAATAATATTGCCGCTGGCACTATTACCACAAACAATTTTACAGCCAATACTATACAAGGCAACATTATTGCCGCAGGCACTATTACAGCAGACCAATTAGCAGCCAATGCTATTACTGCAAACACTGTGATATCCACTGGTGCTGTGCTAGGATCAAATGCCAGTTTAGGATTTTGGTTAGATGGTTCAACAGGTAATGCCCGCTTTGGTAATAACCTAAGCATTGGTAGCAGTGTCACAATTGGCACAGTAATCAGTGGTGGCTTGTTGACCGCAAACAGCGTGGGTGCTACACAGATTGTTAATGGTAGTATTACTACTAACAAGTTTACAGCCAACACTATCAATGGCAATGTTATAAGTGCAGGAACTATTACAGCAGATCAGTTGTCAGCCAATGCATTGACAGCCAACACAGTGGTGTCAACAGGTGCCACATTGGGTTCAAATACCAGCCCTGGATTTTGGCTACAAGGATCTACTGGTAATGCTCGTTTTGGCAACAGTATTAGCATTGGTAATCAACTCACAGTTGGAGCAGGCGCCAACATAGGTGCTAGTTTAATTGTGGGTAACAATGCCAGCATAGGTGCCAATTTATTAGTTGGTGTCAATGCCAACGTAGGTGCCAATTTGCGAGTTGGTAACAATGCCAACATTGGTGGTAATTTATTTGTATCAGGATTAATCACTGGTGGTGGATTAATTGCCAATACTGTTGCCACTAATAATGTAATACAACAGGCTATTACCAATACCAGTGCTGTGCAAGTCGGTAATGTAACTATAACTTCAAATGCCGCACAAAATACACGATACACTTATCCAGGTCCTACTGTCAGCACTATAGATGCGGCCCAACCTGTTATATTATGGGCTCAGGGCGGGCTTAGATTCCAAGCTACAGTAGCTGGTATAGGTTCGTTTGCCACAGGTAATTTTTATTTACTTTTGGTTAGATATCCAGTTGGTTTGCCGGCATCATTTACACAATTATATTCTACAAGATTAACCTTTAGTTTTGCAACTGGAACCAGCTCATATTTGATAGGAAATTCACCATTTCCAACCTACCTTGACGCTCCTGCTACTATTGGCAATTATGTGTATGCGTGGGGAGTTTATTATACTATAACCACTCAAAGTGGGTCATTTACAAACGCTACATTTATTTTAACTGAAGAAACCACAGTGTCTGGTGTTAACAATGTCAACAACATAGTAGCCTTGGGAACAAAACGATGATATTCAGCATATTTGACGTAGAAAGCAAAATAATAATTGGACATTTAACTTGTGTAAAGTCTGATGTTGAATTGATTAAATCTAGCAGAGCTGACATAATAGAAGGCTATTATGAACCTGGCAAACATCGTGTTGACCAAGATCATGTAGTGTCCATTGTTGAATTAATTGATCCACAAATAGAGATAGCGTTACATTTAAGAAAATTTAGAAATGATTCATTATCTGCTGTAGATCGCATCAATCCTGTATGGTATGCCGCATTGACCACAGAACAACAAACTGAATTGACCGCATATCGTCAAGCATTATTAAATGTTCCACAACAATCTAGCTTCCCAACTGACATTGTTTGGCCGGCTAAACCCACATGGTTATAAGGAACCTATAAATAATAATATGGCTATAACCGCACAACAACTACTTGCTCAATTAAAAGCAGCAACAAATCAAAGTCAATTTAATGCTGTCCTGGCACAGGCCAAGACTAATGGTATTACATTAAGTCCAGGTGATATTCAAAAGACACAAAGTGCCATGGATGTAGCCGCGGCCAAAGTTGGAGCTGATGCGGCCAAAGCTGCAGCAGACAAGGCCATTGCTGATAAAGCCACCGCAGCCAAAGCTACCACAGATAAGGCTCTAGCTGCACAAAAAGTTCAACAAGCCGCCGCACTCAAGGCCACCGCAGATAAACAGGCCGCCGCAAAAGCTGCCGCTGATTTGGCCGCTAAACAAGCTGCCAATAATGCCGCTACCAAGGCCGCCGCTGATGCCGCACAAGCCAAGGCTGTGGCCGCTGATAAAGCCAAGGCTGCCGCCGCTGATAAAGCAGCCGCTGATAAAGCCGCTGCCGCAAAAGCTGTTGCTGACAAAGCTGTTGCTGACAAAGCAGCTGCTGACAAAGCAGCTGCTGATAAGATCGTTGCTGATAAAGCCGCTGCCACTCAAGCTGCCACAGCTCAAGCTAATACCGCAAAAATTCAGCAATTGCGAGGCGATTTTATTAATAATGTTATTAATAAAAATGCCGCAACACAACAACAAATTGATGATTATAAGGCCGCTATAACTAACTTGGGTGGCAAACCAGATAATTTATTGGTTAGTCGTGCTCAAGATTTAATTACCTCAGCGGCCACTGCTGCACAAACAGCACAATTACAAACATTTAAAAATGAAATAACAAATGCTACTAACAATCAATCGTTAACAACAGCACAAGTTGCTAATATTGCCTCTCGAGCACAAGCAGCCGGAACACCTTTGGATTCTGCTACACTAGCAAACGCTAATAGTCAAGCACAAGTATTCTTAAGCAATCAATACAATAGTCAAATACAATCAGCAACTACAAAAGCACAATTAGATCAAGCTGTTAATGCAGCAAAAGCTGCAGGTGCCACTGTTGATCAAAATGCCATTGATCGTGCCAACGGAAACATAATCACAGGGTATGCTAATCAAGCCCAACAATTACAAACAAATCCTAATGCCACTATGGCAGATCTTAATAAACTTACCGCGGCAGCCCAAGCAGATGGATTTGATTTATCAACTAAAGTTAATTTAGATGGATTAACTAAAAGTATTCAAGGCGTTGAAAGTAGTAATTTAGTTCAACAAATTAGATCGGCAAATAGTCCAGATCAGATTAAAACATTAATGGCACAGGCCAAGACTGATAATTTACCTATAGATAAAATTCAGACTGCAGCTGATCAAACACAACAAATGTGGACTGCCCGTGCCGCTGATATTAAAGCCGCTGGCGCACCAACTGTTGGACCAAATCAACCACAAGCTCCACAACGATATAGTGATGTATATGGTGCATTGCAAGGTGTTCCTGATAATCCTGCAACTGGTGCCAAAGGCGGATGGTATGCTGGATCAGGTGGCGGATATCAATTAGTAGATCCTACAACAGGACAATTAACTGGACCAATAATACCAAATGATCAGTTTAATAAAACTTTACAAATAAATGTTTCAGATAGTTTTGCACAACAAAAAATGCAAGCACAGGCTGAAGCAGCTGCCAAAATGTCTGGTGATGTGTCAAAGTATGAAGCCAACTTGCCAAAACTACCATCAGCTCAAGATTATATTAATTCTGCTTATCATTATGATTCTGCTACTGATCAAGTTACTGGTGGCAAGTTAGCCAGTTCAGGTGCTGGAAATTGGCTTATTGGGCCAGATGGAACAATTTATACACCTGTTCCAGCTAATACACAAACAGGTGCTGCAGGTTATTGGTTAAAATCAACTGCTCCTGAAAGTTCAGGAGGCATGGCAGGATATACTGGATTAACTTATGTTCCAGTTGGGTCTGCGCCAACTACTCCAGCAATACCATTTAATAATATTACTAAAATGGTGGCCCCAATTATTAATACTAATCAGGCTGCTATTGATCAATTGAGTAGCCAAGCAGCAGCTCAAAAACAAGCGCATGATCGAGCAATTTCCATAGCATATCAAAATGCACATGATTCCAATAGTGGTGGCGATGTTTTTGCACAATTTGATAAACTTGTTGGATCAGTTATTCCAGGTGGGTGGGGCACTATTGCCACTATCGCTGGCAGTATGGTTGGTGGACCATTAGGTGCTGCTATTGCCAATGCCACAGTTGGTGCTGTTAAAGGTGAAAGTTTAGAACAAATAGCCAAAGGTGCAGCATTAAGTTATGCCATGGCCTATGGCACAGAAGCATTAAGTAGTGCGTTAAGTGATACAGTAACAGCCGGAGTTGATCAAGGAACTATTGATCCTACAGTGGCTGATCAAACAACACAGGGCATAACTGATTTATCCAATGGTCAACCAGCTACAGTAACTGACCCTACAACAGGAACAACTACTACAATTGATCCTTCGGCTGGCACGACAACAGTAACAGATCCATCGGGTGCAACTACTGTAACAGATCCTTCAGCAGGCACAATTACCTCAACTGATCCTTCTGGTGCTGTTACAACCGAACCAATTCCAGTAGAACCTGTTGCTCCTACTGATATCAGCGGAACAACCATAGAACCAACAGGTCCAGTGCAACCAGGTGAAGCTACTGTTCCAGTAAGTGCAGGTCCACAAGTTCCAGGACAACTACAAGCACCTACTAATATTACATCAACTGGCGTAAGTGATAGTGCTCCTGGCACTGTTTATACCAATGCCGATGGCACACAAGAAATTGTTATGAATGGTGGCAAAACTGTTAATCTTACTGATTATCAAGCAGCACAAGCTAGTGGTCAACCCATCAGCATCGATGGACAAATGACCACTGGTGATGTTACAGTTCATTTACAAACAACTCCAGAACCTGTGCCAACGGGTCCAGTTAATCCAACAGCACCAATAGAACCTACAGGTAATCCTTCAACACCGAATTATTCCGACATGACTGTGAATAATTCAGGAGATGTTATTGATAAAGTAACTGGTGAAAATTATGGTTCAGCTAGTGAAAATGGATTTACACAACAACCAAATGGTTTATATAGTGCCCCAGATGGGACTCCTGTTGTTCCGGGTGGTCTTAATTTAACTCCGGGTCAAATTGCTGCTGTAGTTGCTGGCACAGCGACTTTGGCGGCGGTAGCGGCAGCAGCAGGTGGTGGGGGTGGGGCGGCTGCAACAGTGCCAGGAGCAGTTACACCTACACCAGTTACTCCTACTCCGGTTACACCAACACCAGTTACTCCTACTCCGGTTACACCAACACCAGTTACACCTACACCAGTTACTCCTACTCCGGTTACACCTACTCCGGTTACACCAACACCAGTTACACCTACACCAGTTACACCAACACCAGTTACTCCTACTCCAGTTACACCAACACCAGTTACTCCTACTCCTGTGACCCCGGGAACAACTCCAGGCACGACCCCAGGCACGACCCCGGGAACAACTCCAGGTGGAACTCCAGGAACAACACCGGGAACAACACCGGGAACAACTCCAGGTGGAACTCCAGGTGGCACTCCAGGTGGCACTCCAGGTGGAACTCCAGGTGGCACTCCAGGTGGAACTCCAGGTGGCACTCCAGGTGGCACTCCAATAGATACTACTACTGGACCAATTAATCCAACTCCACAACCGACTGTAACACCACCTGGCCCAGAAAATCCAGTTAAAATTACTGATTATTCAAAGCCATATACTGGTGACTACAGTAATCAAAGTGTATTAGACCGGTTTATGAGTGGCACTATTAGCTATGGCGATATTGCCGCATTGGTAGCAGCTGGTATGGTTCTGCCAAGTATTTTAGGATTAATAACACCAACAAGTCAACCCACAGAACAACCATATGGCGCTATTCCTCCAACACAATGGGGTAAAGTGGCTGGTGTAGTAGGTGGTGGAGTAAATCCTGGTTATATTATTCAACCAGCACAGGCACCTGCTTATGCCACAACTAATCCATACCAAGCCCAGTATAATTGGGGTCAACACCCATATATTAAGACAATGGATCAGTTACCAACATATACACCCGCTCCTACACCAGGAGCACATGGATTCGGTCTTCAAGCCGGACCACAGGCTTATAATACAAATCAGTTACTGAACCAAATTAATCAAACAGCACTAGATCCTAATTTTGTAGGTTATAGTCAATATCCACTACAAGGATATGTAGCACCACAACCAGCGGCACAACCAACAGGTCCAGTAATGCCTACACCGCCTGTAGCACTTACCGGCTTTGTTCGCTAACTAACAAGGAATACTATGAACGCAATAAATATACAATACAAATTAGGAGAAGTCGAATGAGTTTAGGAAAATCAAATGGTAGTGGACAATCAATAACCACTCAACAATTAACCCCGGAACAACGGGCACAAATCCAAGCTCAAACTGATTTCTTCACTGGAACAATTGCTCCTACATATAAACAAGCTGTTGGTGGAGCTACAGATTTGTATAATCAAGGCGCTGGTGGTGTTACGCAGGCTGCACAAAACTTAGCCGGCACAGCCAGTCAGGCACAACAAAGTTTAGGATCAACTGGTGAATCAGCATTACGCACTGGTATCTCAGGACTTGAAAGTTTATTCTCGCCAGACTACGAACAGAATCAAATTCAAAATGCATTACTACCAGCACAACAACAGTATATGCAAAATCTAGCTGGGCAACAGGCACAGTTTGGTGGCGCAGGCAATCTAGGAAGTAGTCGTAGTGCTATAGCACAAACAGCATTGGCTGGCCAAACACAAGCGGCACAACAAAAAGCTGCCAGCGATATACAAGCACAAATTGCCGCACAACGATTACAAGCTGGTCAAAGTTTATCTAGTCTAGGGCAAGGTGGTATTGGTCAAGCTATTGGTGCTGCAAGTCAAGGTGTCACAGCCGCAATGACTCCACAACAATTGTATAACCAATATGCAAGTGTAATCTTTGGAACTCCTGCGGCCAGTTACAATCCAAACTTTGCTGGCACACAAGGCACTACAACAAATACAAATCAGACTGGTTTGAATATGGGTATCAAAATTTAAGGACCAATATGGCTGATTTTACAGATATGTTTTCGAATTATCTAAGTAATAGAGTAGATAATGCTACACAACCATTTACTGATCCTAGCACTTATATGCAGAATCGATTGTATGGTGATGTAGGTATGGCACCTCCTGGAGAAACTGAAGAAGAACGCCGTCGTCGTTTAGAGAAAGAAGCAAAGGATCGTGCCAACGAGGAAATTCAAACTCAAACAGTTAAAACTTAT
>SESF01019008.1_pt1 | contig 28686 bp, 24 predicted proteins | sample 3171521 | NCBI WGS metagenome assembly SESF01 (sample SAMN10866945, study PRJNA518727) | freshwater metagenome | biome: subpolar coniferous forest; feature: holomictic lake; material: water; isolation source: holomictic Lake 227, 6 m and 8 m depth | place: Canada: near Kenora, Ontario | collected...
CTTCAATTTAAAACGCTCTAATCCACCGGCACGCCGCGCACGGCTCCGGGGACGCCGGAGGGGACCGGGGCTTCATACGGCACGGGGGCCGTCCGGGGACGCGGTAGCTTCGCGACGGGCAGGAGGTGCAGTTCGGCCAGCGTATCGATGTCCAGCCGTCCGGTGGGCGGCAACCGGCGCTCATCCTGGAACCGTAAGAGCGCTTTCTGGAGCGCGTGGTTGGGTTGCCCGTCCGGCTCTCCCCGGTAGAACCCCCGTTGCCCGAGCTGGATTTGCGCCTGGCGCGCGGTGCGGCATTGGAGTTCCTGCGCGGCGTTTTGATACGGCGTGCGGTCGAAAAGGGCGGCATACCCCGGATCAACCGGCGGCGGGAGGGGCGTGGTGGCAGCGGGCGCGGGCGGGACAGGAGCGGGCGGAGCTTCCGGGGCCGGAGCTGCGGCTTGGCCGGATTCCTTGGCAAGGGCGGCGGCGGTTTCGGCGGTTAGTTCGCCGGAGGGCTCCAACTGGTTGCGGATCTGGTAGCGGCGCAAGGCGGCCTTGGTGTCGGCGTTGAGCTCTCCGTCCACAGGGCCGTTGTAATAGCCCGCGTTGCGGAGAGTGACCTGGGCGCCGCGCAGGGCGTCGTCGGCCAGGGCGAGGGGTGCGGCCAGCGTGACGGCCAGCGCGGAGAAGAGGAGCAATTTATTCATGGCATCAAAGCGAAAGGGACCGATAGCACGAAAACTCCCCGCGCAAAAGGGGAAAGGCGCGGGCGCGTGTCAACGCTTTTGCGCCAGCGCGGGCGGCGGAAGCGGGGGAGGGATGCGCCGCGTTTTGCACCAGGTGGCGATGCCATCGGCGATCCCCGAGGCCAGGCTCTCGGCGTAGTCGGCGTCGTTGAGGAGGTGGGACTCCATGCGGTTGGAGAGGAAGCCCCCCTCCACGAGAATGGCCGGGCAGCGGGTATGCCGCGTGACGTAAAGATGCCGGGCCCGGATGCCCCGGTCGCGCGCGCCGGTTTTCAGGACAACGGCATATTGGACCTCCGCCGCGAGGTCTTCCCCCAGGTCGGCGGGCTCGGAGCGGGTGAAGAAGCCCACCCAGGTCCAGTCATTGGGAGGGGGGGCTTTGTTGTCGGCATAAAAGGTCTCGATCCCGGCGGTGTCCCTCCCATTGCCCTGGTTGAAATGGATGCTGACAAAGAGCGCGGGGCCTTTGACGCGGTTGGCGATGGCGGCCCGATCCGGCAGCGGCACGAAGACATCCTCGGTGCGCGTCTGGACGGTGGGGAAGCCGCGCGCGTTGAGGATGCGCTCCAGCCGCAGCGCGACGTCCAGGGTCAGATCTTTCTCCCGCACGCCCCGGCATTTGGCCCCCTCATCCTTGCCGCCGTGCCCGGCGTCGATGATGACGGCGGGGAACTGGGCAAAGGGGAATGTACGTTCGTCGTCCTCCTCGGGGTCGGGGGCGATGACGAGGGCGAAGGAACCGGCTAGGACGACCAGGCCGACGCATGCGAAGCCGGAGCTCCATGGGAGGCGGCGCAAGAGTGGCCGGGTCCAGCGGTGGCGCGGCGGCCAACGCGGTTCCGGGGGACGCCCGAGCGGCAGGTGATCCGCCCAGGCGGCGGCTTTTTCCCACATCGCGCGGAGTTTACCCATCAAAACGGATTCGGCGCGGGGCGTCAGATGGCCCTTCCCCCGGGGACGAATCAGCCGGGAAAGCAGGGGAAGCTCTTAGCGCTTCCAGTCGAGCACGCCTTTTTTGATGGCGTAGACGTATCCCACCGTGATGACGGTGATGAAGCTGAGCATGCTCCAGAGGATGAGAGTGCCGTTGGTGGCGAGAAAGGACCGGTAGGCGACAGCCCACGGATACATGAAGACGACTTCCAGATCGAAGAGGATGAAGAGCATCGCCACCAGGTAGAACTTTACCGCGAAACGGGGTTGCGCGCCGCCGATGGGGAGCATGCCGCACTCGTAGGGGCTGTCCTTGGTTGGGTTGCGGCGGCCGGTTTTGCCCAGAAGGACGCTAAAGAGGAGCGCGACCGAGACGAACCCGATAGCCACGAGGACCTGGATAAGGAGCGGTAAATAATCCTTGAGCATAAACGAGCGGGAAAAAGGGGTAAAAGAAGGAGCCCCGCGTGGATGGCGGCTGGAAAGAGAGGGGGGCTTGGAGTGAAAAGGGTTAGGCGGCTGCTGCGGCGGCGGCCGGAACGACCGGCTGCATCGTGGCGAGGGAGGCCAGACCGCGGTATTTTTTCCCGGTCTTTTTCACCATGCCGCGGGCGACGAGATTTTGGAGCTTCTCGTAGGCGCGCAGGCGCAGCATTTCTTCGCCCCCGCTGGCGGCGTTCCGCGCGCGGAGATTTTCATGCACAATGTCAAAGAGTTGCTTAAATTCGAAAGAGCTTTTCCGCGACAGGACGCTGACGAGTTCCTCGGTGACAAGGTCCGGCAGCCGCCGAGAAAACGCAGTTTTCTTCTGAATAGGCATAGACTACCAATATAGCATGCTTCTCCAGAAGCACGAGGGGAAAAAATCAAAAGAACCCAAAAATTTGCACGGATTAGCTATTTGCGTGGTTCCGATCCCATCTTTCAGAAATAACCTTTCCATCTGACAGGTTCTTTTGAGCCCGCGCATCAACCCACGGCGCTCTCGCATCATTGTAAACACTTCAATTTAAAACGCACTAGCTCTGGCTTGAGGCCGCGCCGGTCTTGACTTCGATGACGTCGTGCGGGGCGGATTCGCGCTGGCCGGCGGGGCTCACCCGGATGTAGCGGGCTTTTTCCCGGAGCTGCGCCAGGGTGGCCGCGCCGAGGTAGCCCATGCCGGACTGGACGCCGCCGACGAGCTGGGTGACGACGGTATCAAGGGAGGCGGAGACTTCCTTGACGGCTTCGACGCCTTCGGCGGCGACTTTGCGGGTGGTGTCCTTGACGCTGTGCCCGTAGCGGGCCGCCGACCCGGCTTTCATGGCGGCGAGGCTCCCCATGCCCCGGTATTGTTTGTAGAGTTTGCCGTTGATTTCCATGATCTGCCCGGGGGCTTCGGGGCAACCGGCCAGCAGGCTGCCGCAGATGACGGCGTCGGCGAGGGTCAGCGCCTTGACGAGGTCGCCGGATTTGGTGATGCCGCCGTCGGCAATGAGACGGACTCCCTTGGCCGCGGCGGCCCGGGAGGCGACGTAGAGGGCGGTCAACTGGGGGATGCCGACGCCCGCGACGATGCGCGTGGTGCAGATGGAGCCGGGCCCCTGGCCCACTTTGATGGCGTTGGCCCCGCACTCCGCGAGGTATTCCACGCCCCCGCCGCTGGTGACATTGCCCGCGATGATCGGGAGAGCCGGGAAGTTGTGGCGGATGAGCCGGACGGTTTCGCCGACGCCCTTGGTGTGGCCGTGGGCCGTTGAGACGGCGACCACATCGACGCCCCGCTCGACCAGCGCGCCGACGTGGGCGGCGATGCGCTCTTTGTCGAGTTCGCCGTTGGCCCCCCTGGTGGCGGAGACGGCCGCGCCGCAGATGAGCCGGAATTTGGCGTCCCGGGCGGGCTTCAACTGGGCTCGGCTTTCCTGGGTGATCCGCTCCACGTCGCTCAAGGTGAAGAGGCCGCAGAGATGGTCTTCATCGTCCACGACGAGGAGTTTGTGGATGCCGATGTGATCGTTGAAGAAGCGGTCGGCGCACTCGATCGGGTCGGCGGAAAGGTCTTTCTGGCGGATGGCGTGGATGGCCTCGCGCGGGGTCATGGCCTCGGCGACTTTCCGGGCGGCGTAGCGCTGTTTGATGACATGGCCGGAGAGGAGGCCGATCAAGTGGTTCTGCTCGTCCACGACAGGGAAGGTGCTGAAGGAGAAGCGTTTCTCCTCGATCCGCTCGATGATTTCGCCGATCAACTGCCCAGGCGCGACTTTGATGGGCTCCTGGATCAGGCCGTGGACGTGGTTTTTGACCCGGCTGACTTCGGAAAGCTGCTGCCGCTCGGGCATGTTGTAATGGATCAGCCCGAGGCCGCCGCTCAACGCCATGGCGATGGCCATGCGCGATTCGGTGACGGTGTCCATGTCGGACGAGATGATCGGGATCTGGAGCCGCACGGAATCGCAGAGGGAGGTCTCCAGGTTCGTCTCGCGCGGAAGGATCTCGGAGTAGAGCGTGGCGAGGGAAACGTCGTCAAAAGTCAGCCCCGTATGGGCGTTTTGGGCGAAGAAAGCATCGGCCGTCTGGTAAAACGCGGCGTCGAGAGGGGCTTCGGGTGCAGGGTTGGTTGCCATGGCATATCATGGGCAAGTCTTTCCCCTCTGGCAAGTCTCTTTGCCGTGGAAAATTCAGAGCATCCGGAAGCGCTCGCGCTCGTTGAGGCTCCCGCAACGGGGGCAGCGCGGGAGGGGGGTCTCGTTTGGGTCTTCAAACTCAAAGGCGCAGAGGGCGCACCGGATGCGGTGGCGCACGGCGCGCCGTTCGCGGCGCTGGCGGCTCCATTCAAACCAGATCCAGAGGGAAAAGATGATGGTCAGAAAGCTGGCCAGGTAGATGAAGATGAGGAGGGTGAGGCTGACGCGGATCATGTGCCAGGGGGCGCGGGAGGGGGCGCATCTTGCGCGCGCGGCGCCGCCGCCGGAGCGGTGGCATCCGCACCCCAGGTGAACGTGGCAAAGCCCCACTGGAGCGGGGTTTCGGAAAGGGAAAAGGCGTGCTGACCGAGGAGGGCCTCGCCCTGGGCGTCCATGGCGGGGTCGCCGCTGCTCTCTTGCAGGAAACAGTAGCGGAGTTCGCCCCGGCCGCCCACGCCGGCCAGAAAGACGGTGGGCCGCAGGTTGGCGCTGCTTTTGGCGGAGAGGTTCAAGGGGGCGGGCGGCCCGGGGCGTTCCCGCGCGCGGAGGGATTCGGAAAAGTGGAGGGCGGTGGCAACGCCCAGGCGCGGGGCGTCGCCCGTGGACACGGGCGCGGAGGGGGTGAAATCCAGGAGGCTGTGGGCCGGTGGGCAGGCGAAAGACTCAGGCGCGGGTTCCGCCTCGCGCAAGGGAGTCTGCGCGGTGACATACGAGGGGGTGTACCCGATGACCCCCAGCCGGGCGGGCGTCACTTCCTCCACGCGGGCGGCGGTGGCCGGGTCCTGGGCTTCGACCCACCGCAGCAGGGCGGCTCCCCGGGGGGTGTCAGGGGTGAGCAGGGTGACTTGGGCGGGCGGCGGGGGGCTGGCGACCGAAGGGGGGTAGACGACCTGGAAGAGGTAAAACGCGAGGCCGTGGACGGCCACGGAAAGCAGGAAGAGGGCCGGGAGGAGCAGCGAGGAAGTCCGCTCCGGCCAGCGAAAGGTCAGCCGGTAGTGTTCGACCTGCGCGGCCAGCGCGGCCAATCCGCGGAGTTCCGGGCTCATGGCTGCGGGGATGCGGCGGCCACGCTGACGCTGTAGCCCAGCCGCAGGCCAAGGTTCATGACGTTGGAGACGAGTTCGTATGGGGTGGCGCGGTCGGCCCGGATGATGAGGGCGCGATCTTTGACAACGGGCCGCCCGAGCAGGGCTTCCAATTCCTTCAGATCCACTTTTTTGTCCTCAAAGTAGAGGGTGGGCAGCGCTCCGGCGGTGATGCTCACCATTTGCGGATGGCGCTGGGGGCTCAGGACGAAGGAGGAGGCGGGCAGGGCGATGGAGAGCCCCGGCTGGAGGACGAAGGTGCGCGCGAGGGTGAGGAAGGCCAGCGTCAGGAAGAGGACGTTGATCAACGGGGTGAGGTTGAACAACTCCGGGTTGTAATGGACGGTGCGTTGGAGCTTCATGGCGCGCGAGGAAGGGGGCTTATTCGACCCCGGCGGCCCGCTGCCGGTCGCCGAATTTGATCATCGGCTCCGGGATAGCCGGGGTTTCGGTGATCAGGTTGACGATCTCGATCCCGGCGCGCTCCATGTCGTGCATGAGGGTGTTGACGCGCGAGGAGAGGAAGCTGTAGCCCAGCGAGGCGGGGATGGCGACCACCAACCCGGCGGCGGTGGTGAGCAGGCTCTTGTAGACGCCGGTGGAGATGTCGGCGGTGGCGGCGATGCCCCCGGCGTTGCTGGAGAGGGTGATGAAGGCGTCGATCAGCCCGGTGACGGTTCCGAGCAGCCCCACCATCGGGGCGACGTAGGCGATGGTGGCCAGCAGGGGCAGCCGCCGCTCCAGTTTGGGGACTTCGAGCTGCCCGGCCTCCTGGACGATTTCCTTCAGCTCGGCGCGCGGGGCTTCGTGCCGGACGATGGCGGCGTGGATGACGCGGGCGACGGGCCCGGCGGTTCCGGCGCACTCGTGCAGGGCCTCGGCAAAGCGGCGGCGGCCGATCAGGTTGGAAAGGCCGCGCAGGAACTCGCCCACCCGGATGGTGACGCGGTGGTAGTAAATGAGCCGTTCAAAGAAGACGACGGTGGCCACGATGCTGAGCAGCACGAGCAGCCACATCAGGGGGCCGCCTTTCTGCATGTAGTCGATCATAGAAGGCTTTATAGGCGGGTTCGCCTCCGGCTGCAACCGCCAATCGAGCGGGGGCGGGTTCACGCATTTTAAGAAATCTCACGCAAAGCCGCAAAGAGGAAAAGGCAACGCAAGCTCGGGATGGCGGACGCTACCGCGCGGCAAGGCGGGCGCGGACGGCCTGGACCTTCGCGGCCGGAGTGCGGAAGAGCAGGGCGACGGTCCCCGTCACGAGCGTCCCGGCGGTGATCCGCCACGGGAACTCGATGGTGGGCATCCAGGGGATGCGCCAATGCTGGAAGCTCGGGCCTTTCGGATACAGCTCCCGCCATTGCAGGAACGACGGGTTCGACGGATGCAGGAGATTCCAGAGGTCGTTGTGCAGCCCGCTTAAAAAAGCGACGGCGGCGAACCCGCAAATCATGGCCACCAGGTTGCCCCGCTCGCTGCCGCGCGTCTTGGTCAGCATGCCGACCAGGAACACCCCCAGCAGGGAGCCGTAGGTGTAGCCGAAAATTCCGAGCACAATCGGGATGATCCCGGATTTCAGCACGATGGCCGCGTAGGCCGTCACGGAGCCGATCACCACGAGGGCCGCCGAAAAGATCACCGTGCTTTTGCGGGCGGCGGAGACCACCTCCCTCTGCGTCGCCCCGGGCCGGATGTAGGGCAGATACCAGTCTTCGGTGAAGCTGGTGGCCAGCGCGTTCAACGCCGTGGAGAGCGACCCCATCGCCGTGGCGAAGACCCCCGCGATCATCAGCCCGCGCACCCCTCGTGGCATCTCGTGCAGGATATAATAGGCAAACGGATGCTCCTTCCCTTCCTGTCCGTAATGCACCCAGAGGAGAACCCCGATCGTCAGGAAGCAGAAGACCAGCGGCAGGTCGGCCAGCCCGGAGAGGATCAGCGCGAGCCGGCTCTTGACGTGATCCTTGGCCGTCAACATCCGCTGCACCATGTCCTGGTCGGTCCCGTGCGTCGCCATCGTGAGGAACGTGGAGCCGAGGAGCGCCGCCCAGATTGTGTATTCGCTCTCCAGAACGCCCCGGACGTTGCCGAGGAAGGGGAGGCCCGGCTGCGTGCCGGTATCGAGAAAAACGAGGTCCTTCGGGCCCTGCAGCGCGGCCTTCGCGCCAGCCCAGCCGCCGGGAATCACGTGCAGGAGCGACCAGAGGGCGAACCCGAGCGAGCCGAACATCACGCACGCCTGGATCACGTCCGTCCAGACCACCGCTTTGATGCCCCCCAGCGCCGTGTACACCGCCGTGGCCGCCGTCAGGAAGACCAGCGCGCCGATGTAGATGCCCACCTGCTGCATCGGCGAGAGCGCCACGCCCGCCACCATCTCGTAGCCGAGCACCAGCACCACGGCGGCGACGTAAAGACGCGTCCCGCTGGCCAGCGCGCGCGTGAGGAGGAAGACGGCGCTCGCCCCGTTCTTGGTCTTTTCGCCGAAGCGGATGTTGAGGAACTCGTAAATCGAAACCACCCGGTAATCATAGTACGGCTTGATGAAGATGAAGGCGACGACGACGCGGGCGAGGATCGTCCCGATGGCAAGTTGCGCGTAGGTGAAATTGCGGAATTTGTAGCCCTCGTCGGGCGCGCCCAGGAACGTCGCGGCGCTCATTTCCGCCGCGATGATGGAGGCCAGCACGGCCCACCACGGGATGCTCCGGTTGCCCACGGCGAAGCCCTCCATCGTTTTGCTTCCCCGGCCCTTGTACAGGCCGATGCCGATCACCAAACAGAAGTAGGCGACGATCACCCCGCTATCGAACAGCCATGGCATAGAGCTTTCGACTATCCACGATCCGGGGAGAAACGCAACCCGGGGGTGCGCCCCCCGTTTTTTTTGAACACCCCCGGATTCCCGCTGTCTTATCCTCGGTTTTAGTCCGATAATGACGGTTATGTTCACCATCGCCATTTTGCTGATTGCCATTGCCTTTGTGCTGGGCCTCTGGGCCCAGTTCCGGGTGAAGAGCGCGTTTGAAAAATATTCCCAGGTGCGGATTTCCACCAATATGACGGGCGCCGATATCGCCCGGGAAATCCTTGCCGCCGCGAACATCCACGACGTGGAGGTGGCCGAGATCGACGGGGTGCTGGGCGACCATTACGACCCCTCCTCCAAGCGCCTCTGCCTTTCCAGCGAAGTCTACGGCACCCCCTCGGTGGCGGCGGCGGGCATCGCCGCGCACGAAACCGGCCACGCCATCCAGCATGCCAGCGGGTACGCCCCGTTGCAGGCGCGCATGGCGGTGGTGCCGCTCACGCAGTTCACCTCGCAATTGCTGCCGATCGTCATGTTCGGCGGGTTTTTCTTTCACCTGATTCCGGGCATGCTTGCCATCAAGCTTGCGGCCCTTTGTTATGGGGCGCTGACCATTTTCCAACTCATCACCCTGCCGGTGGAGTTTGACGCCTCCCGCCGGGCCAAGATCATTCTCGGCCAGATGGGCATTGTTCGCCCCGGCGAAGAAGCCGTGGGGGTGGACCGCGTCCTCAACGCCGCCGCGCTCACCTATGTCGCCGCCTTTGTCTCCTCCCTGGGGTGGCTGCTCTACTTCCTCTCCCTTGGAAACCGCCGCAACGATTAAACCTAAAAACGGCAATGGATCGGGGCGATCTGTCACAATCTACTGGCCGCGAGAGACTTTCGTCGAGTCTCTCCTTAAGTCATCGCGACTCAGTATCTTGTGTCAGCTCATCCCCTCCCATTACGGTTTTTAGGTTAACTTGGGCAATATGATTGCGGGACTGCCCGAAAACCTGATAGGCAATCGCGCGATGACCGACGAACCCGCGCCGAACGAAGACGCCCGGCTGGTTGCCCGCACCCAGGCGGGGGATCCGTCGGCTTTCGACGCGCTGGTGGTGAAGTATTCCCCGCGCCTCTACGGGCTGGTCTACAACATGACCAGCAACCACGAGGACACCAACGACCTGCTCCAGGACGTCTTCGCCAAGGCCTACCGCTCCATCGCCGGATTCCGGGGCAACTCCGCCTTTTACACGTGGATCCACTCGATCGCCGTGAACATGACGATCAATTTCCTCAAAAAACGGGGACGCCGCCTCCAGATGAGCCTGGATGACATGGACGCGGGGATCGAGAACGACAAAGAATTTATCGAGCTGACTTCCTCCACCAACCCTGTCCGCGAGGCCGACCTGGGGGAACTCCAAATCAGATTGAACGAGGCCATGATGAAATTGTCTTACGACCATAGAGCCGTGGTGACGATGTTTGATATTCAAGGGCTGCCCCATGCCGAGATCGCCAAAATCCTGGGTGTTTCGGAAGGGACCGTCCGCTCCCGGCTCTTCTATGCCCACCGCCAATTGCAGAATTACCTCGAAGAATTTCGCTAGCCTCCCAAACTCCGTTGCTTTGACCTCTTCCCACGCCTTATGACCGTAGACGACCAAACGCTTTCCAAGCTGCTGCGGCTCAAACGCTTTGAGCAGCCGCCCGCCGGTTATTACGAGGATTTTCTGCGCGAATTCCAGGCGCGCCAGCGAGCGGAAATCCTGCGGCGTCCGGCCTGGCGCATCCTGCTGGACCGCTGGGAGGCCTTCCGGGAGGAATATTTTACCCTTGCCCGCTTTTCCTATGCCACCGCCAGCCTGGCCGTCCTGTGTGTGGCCGGGGCTTTGACCTTCAACATGCTGCAGCATCCCGGCAGCGGCGTCCGCTCCTCGGCGGAGGCTCTGGCCGGAAATACAGCCGCCTCCGTCCAGCCGGCCTATGCCGTCGCCTCGGTTGCCCGGCCCCCCACGCTCAACGCCGCTCTCACTCCGCAGATCCGCATTCCAGACGCCTTTCTGGAAGCGTCCGCTCCCTCCGTCATCGCAGACGGGCAGCATCCCCGCTACATCCTGGATACGCGCCCGGCCAGTTATGAGCCTCCGTTTAGCTTTTAGGTCGGCTGCGGCGGCCACCGCCGTTTGCTGCGCGGCCCTGTCTTTTGCGGGAGATTCCTCCGCCTTTGGGGGGGCCGTGGCCGACTCGCTTTCCGCCGAGGTGCGGGAGGTCTTTGAACGGTGCAAGGGGGCCGTCGTGAAGGTGGAGGCGACCGACCGGACCGGGCAGCTCTGCGGCACCGGCTTCTTCATCGACCCGAACGGGACGCTTCTGACATCCTATTCCGTGGGCGGCGAGAGCGGGGATCTGGTGATCCTCCTGCCCAACAACGTCAAAGTCCCCGCCCGCTGCCTGATCGCCGACGCCCGCGCGGGCGTGGCCTTGATCAAGGCCGAGAACATACCGCCCGGCACGCCCTTCCTTCCGCTGGCCAAAACGTCCAACCTCGCCGTTGCAACCCCCGTCGTCGCCGTCGCCTACCCGATGGACATGCCGCTGACGCCCACCTTCGGGATGGTTGCCGGGCTGGACATCAAATACCTGGGCCGCTACTTCGCCACCACGCACATCCGGGCCAGCGTCCCCGTCCAGCGGGGCCAGAGCGGCGCGCCACTCTTGAACATGCAGGGGGAAGTCGTCGGCGTCGTCACCAGCAGCATTGACAACGGCTCCGCCTGCTTTGCGATTCCCATGGCTGCCGTGGAAAAAATCCATCGCGACTACGACAGCTACGGCTCGGCCCGGCCCGGCTGGCTGGGCGTCATGGTCCGCGCGGCAAGCGCCCCGATGCACGGCTCCACCGCCGAGGTGGAACGGCTGGAGGGCAACGCTCCGGCGCTCCAAGCCGGGCTTCAACCGGGCGACATCCTGCTCCAGATCGGCCAAACCGCCATCCAATCGCCCCAGGACGTGCTCAACGCCTCGTTCTTCCTCACCGCCGGGGAGAAAGTCCCCATCGTCGTCTGGCGCGAGGGGAAGGAACTCGCCCTGGAAGCCGAACCGGCAGAGCGGGCCTCCGGCGAACCGAAGATCCCGGGATTGCCCCCCCTGCCAGACACTTTCGGCGGCACCGACATCATCATGCGGCTGGGGAAATAAAGTCCAATAGGAGGATCCCCCGGCATTGCCGGGGAGGCTCCCAGAGTTTGAGTGATAGAGCGGTCATGGGAGGAGAAGGCGGGGAAAAGAGTGAAATCAAAGAACAAAAAACTTCGTGGCTTCGTGCCTTCGTGTGAAACATTCAAAGGGTAGCAGCAGGGATTTGCGAGCGCGGCTACAGTAAAACTTAAGCCGGGCTAGATGCGTTTGCGCTGAAGAAGAGAGGCCCCGGGTTTGACAAACGCACCGGGTTTCTCTAAAAGGGGGAAAGGAATTTTTTGGCCAGGCACCCCCATTCATCCCATGCCTTCTTTTTTCGCCATCTCCAGAAAACCGTTGTGGAAAAATGCCGGGCTTTGCCTCCTTGGGATCGCCTTTTCCCTGATCCTGTGCGCGGCCGCCGTGCGCGCGGACGATTGGCCCCAATGGCGCGGTCCGCAGCGCGACGGGATTTCCGCGGAAACGGCCTGGACGTCCGCCTGGCCCGCCCAGGGCCCCAAGGTGCTCTGGCGGGCTCATTTCGGCCAGGGCTGCTCCTCGTTCGCCGTCGTGGGCAACCGCGTCTTTACGATGGGCAACGAGAAGGACGTGGCTTCGGTTTTCTGTCTGGACGCCCGCACGGGGGAGCCGGTCTGGAAATATTCCTTTCCCTCCACGCTCGATCCGAAAATGTTCGAGGGCGGCCAGTGTTCCACGCCCACGGTAGACGGCGATTTCGTTTATGCGCTGGGCCGCCAGGGGCAGTTTTTTTGCCTGAACAAGGCGACCGGGGCTGTCGTCTGGTCCAAGGATTTTCCGCGCGATTTTGAAGCCAAAGTGGCGGGATGGGGGTACTCCGGCTCGCCGCTGGTGCTGGGGGGGATGGTGCTCGTGGACGTGGGGGGCAAGGGAGCCTCCGCCGTGGCGTTTGACAAAACCACCGGGGCGGTGATCTGGCAGGCGGGCGACGATCCCCTGGCCTACAGCTCCCCTTATGCCTACCTGCAGGAGGGGAAGCATCGCGTGGCGTTCTTCAACGGCTTTGGACTGGTGGTGCGCGACGCTGCCGACGGAAAAGAAGCGCTCCGCTATCCGTGGAAAACGGATTGGGGCGTCAACGCGGCCACGCCCATCGTGGCCGACGGCAAACTGCTCCTTTCCTCCGGCTACAACCATGGCGCGGCGCTGCTGCCGCTGGACGCGCCCGGGCCGAAGCCGGTGTGGGAAAACAAGAGCCTGCGCAACAAGATGAATAGCTGCGTCCTGTGGCGGGGATGCCTGTACGGGTTCGACGAAAACACCCTGACGTGCCTGGCGTTTGCCACCGGGGAAGTGAAATGGCGGCAGCAGGGGTTCGGCACGGGATCTCTGATTCTCGCGGGCGGGAAACTCCTCATCCAGGCGGAAAGCGGCGTGGTCGCCGTCGCCGAAGCCGCGCCCGAGGCCTACAAGGAACTCGCACGCACGGAGGCGCTCCCCAAGAAAACATGGGTCGCGCCGGTATTGGCCAACGGCAAGCTCTTTTGCCGCAATAACAACGGCAACGCCGTGGTGTTCGACCTCTCCGGCCAATAACTTTGAAGAAATCGCTCTTTTCCCTGTGCATCCTGGCCCTGGCCTGGCAAGCGGCGGCGGCCGATCCCGCCGCGTGGCCCATGTTCCGGGGCGGCCAGGATCTCTGCGGCATCGCGCCGGGGAATCTGACGCTTCCGCTCAAACTCCGCTGGACGGCTGCCACCGGCGGCCCGGTGAAGGCGTCGGCGGCCATTGCCGGCGGGCGGGTGTTCGCCGCCTCCGGCGATGGGAAGCTCTATGCGCTGGATCTCGCCACCGGCGCGCCGGTTTGGAGCGCGCACGCGGGGGAGGAGCTGGAGTCCTCGCCGCTCGTATGCGGCGGCGCGGTGTATGTCGGTTCCGGCGATGGAAATCTCTTCTCTTTTGATGCCGCGACGGGCGCGGAAAAGTGGCGCTACGCTTGCGGCGACAAGATCCCCGGCGCGCCGAACTGGATGCCGCTCGCGTCCGGGACCGGCATCCTCGTGGGGAGCTACGACAACAAGGTCCACTGCGTGGACGCCGCGACGGGCAAGGCCGTTTGGACCTACGACACCGGGAATTACGTCAACGGCGCTCCGGCGTTCGCCAGCGGGCGCGTGGTCTTTGGCGGCTGCGATGGCAAGGTGCACGCGCTGAATGCCGCCGACGGCAAGCGGCTTAGGGAGATCGAGGCGGGCGGCTACGTCGCCGGATCGTGCGCCGTCCACGGGGAGGCCGCCTACGCGGGCCACTATGGCGGCGAGGTGGTCTGTGCTGATCTGGAAGCCGGGAAGATCGCCTGGCGCTTCAAGGGGGGAACACAACCCTATTTTTCCACCCCCGCCGTGACGGAAAACCGCGTGGTGATCGGCTGCCGCGACAAGAAACTCTACTGTTTGGACCGCAAAACCGGCGCGCTTGTCTGGGCGTTCGCCACGCAAGGGAGCGTGGAGAGTTCCCCCACCGTCTGCGGAGGGGTGGCGCTGGCCGGTTCCGGGGACGGGCGGCTGTACGCGGTGGACCTCGCCAGCGGCAAACAGCTTTGGTCGTATGACATCGGCAAGCCGCTTACCGCGTCGCCCGCCGTGGCGGGGGGCCTTGTTGTCCTCGGCTCCGAGGACGGGAGCGTCTATGCGTTTGAAAGCGCGCCCGCGCACCCGTAGAATGCCCTCCATGGACGCCTCCCCTTCTCCGTCGCCGCTGCTGGAACTCCGCGCCGTTGGAAAGCGTTACGGCGCTGGCGGCACGGCCGTGGAGGTGCTGGACGGCGTGGACCTGGTGCTGGAAAGCGGGGCGTCGCTGGCGATCCTGGGGCCCTCGGGTTGCGGCAAGAGCACGCTTTTAAACTGCATCGGCACGCTGGACCGGCCCACTTCTGGCGAGGTGCTGTTGGAGGGGGCCGACTGGCAGCGGCTCTCCCCCCGAGAGATTGCCCGGCTGCGCGCCCGGCGGATCGGGTTCGTGTTTCAGCTTCACCATCTCCTGCCGCAATGCACCGTCCTGGAAAATATCCTCCTGCCCACGCTGGCCGATCCCGCCTCGCCTCCCGGCCCGGAGGCGGCCGAACGCGCCGGGCGGCTGCTGGAGCGCGTGGGGCTTTCGGCGCGAAAGAACCACCGGCCGGGCGAGCTTTCCGGCGGGGAACGCCAGCGGGCCGCCGTTGTTCGCGCGCTCATCAACCGGCCCGCGCTGCTGCTTGCGGATGAGCCGACCGGCTCGCTCGACGCCGCCTCCGCGGAAAGCCTGGGCGATTTGCTTGCCGAACTGAACCGCGAGGAAGGGGTGGCGCTGGTCGTCGCCACCCACTCGCCCGAACTGGCCCGCCGGATGGCCCGCACGGGCCGCCTTCACGAGGGCCGTCTTCGCGTCTCATGACGGCTTTCCGCTACCTGCTGCGCAGCCTCTTTTTTTACCGGCGCACGCATCTGGGCGTCTGCGTGGGGGCGCTGCTGGCGGCGGCCATTCTGACCGGCTCGCTCGGCGTGGGGGATTCCGTCCGCTTCAGCCTGCGGCGGCTGGCCCTGGAGCGATTGGGGGCGGTGAGCGCGGCGCTGGTGCCCAGCGGCGGCGGCTTTTTCCGCGAGCGCCTGGCGGGGGAGATTGCCGCCCACGCTGGTGGGCAGGCCGCGCCGATTTTGCTGCTGCGCGGAACCGCTGCCCGCCCCGATGGCAGTTCTCTTTGCCGCGACGTGCAGATCGTCGGCGTGGACGCCCGATTCTGGCGGCTGTGGGGTGGCGCGGATTTGCTGGAGGGGGCAACAGCGTCCGAGGCCGCGGTGAACGACCGGCTGGCGGAGCGGCTGGGGGGAAACCCCGGTGAGCCTTTCGTGGTGCGGGTGGAGGAACCGTCGCTCCTTTCGCGCGATGCCCCGCTTTCCGGCAATGCTGGCGGCTCCGTGGCGCTCCGGTTGCGGGCGCGCGCGGTCGTGGACGCGGCGCGCGGCGGGCGGTTCAGCCTGCGGGCCAGCCAGGTGCCGCCCCTCACGGTTTTTCTGCCGCTGGAGGGGTTGCAAAAAGAAATCCACCAACCGGGCCGGGCGAATGGTTTGTTGCTGGGTGGCGTGGAGGCGGAGGCGGCCAACGCGGCGTTGCGGGCGGCGTGGCAACTGGCCGACTTGAACCTGGAGGTGCGCCCGCTCGCGGCCCAAGGGTTGGAAGACGCGCGCTCCGAGCTGCATTCCGGCCAGATTTTTCTGGACTCGGCCCTTGCCGCCGCCGCCCGGGAAGCCGTGCCGGGGGCGCGCGGCGCATTGACGTATCTTGCCAATGAAATCCGGCTGGGGGAGAAGGCGGCCCCGTATTCCCTGGTCACGGCGGCGGAAGAAGGGGGCGCGGTTCCCGCGCTGGGGCAGGGCGAGATCGCCCTCAATGCATGGCTGGCCGAGGATCTCGGAGCCAGGATGGGCGACTCGGTTGTGTTCAAGTATTACACAGTAGGCAACGACCGGCGGCTTCAGGAAAAGGCGGCCCGGTTCACGGTGCGCGCGATTCTGCCGATGGAGCGCCTGGATGCGAGCTGGATGCCGCCGTTCCCCGGCCTCGCCGGCGTCGGGAACTGCCGCGACTGGAACCCGGGCATCCCGATGGATTTGAGCCGCATTCGCCCCAAGGACGAGGCGTATTGGAAGACCTACCGGGGCGCGCCCAAGGCGTTTGTGGGCCTGCGCGCCGGACAGGCGATCTGGGGAAACCGCTTTGGCGCGCTCACGTCGCTCCGATTTTCCGACGAGGCTGGGGGGGTGGAGAAAGTGTTAAGGGAACGGATCGACCCGGTGCGGGCGGGCCTGGCGTTTCAACCCGTGCGCGCTCAGGCGTTGCGGGCGGGCGAGGGGGCGCAGGACTTTGGCGGGCTGTTCCTCGGATTCAGCTTTTTTCTGATCGCCGCCGCGTTGCTCTTGATGGCGATGCTTTTTGTCTTCAGCCGGGAACAGCGGGCGGAGGAGGCTGGGCTCTTGCTGGCGCTCGGATTTGAGCCCCAACGCGTGCGCCGCTGGGCTCTGGCGGAAGGGGGGCTTGCTGCCGCGCTTGGCGCGCTGGCAGGGGCCGCCGCCGGTGCGCTCTATGCTCGGTTGGCCCTGCACGGGCTGGCCACCATTTGGCGCGGCGCGGCTCCGTATGGGGAGTTTCGCTATCACGCGGAGCCGCTCACGCTGGCGCTCGGCGCGGGGATCGGTTTTGCCGCGGCAATGCTGGCGCTGGCGTGGGCCGCGCGCGGAGAGGGAAAGCGGCCCGCGGCGGAATTGCTTGCCCGGGGCGCGGAACGGGAGCGCCCGCTTTCGGCACGCGCGGGGCGCTGGAACGCCGGGGCGGGCGTTTTGGGTCTGGCTGCTGCTTGCGCCGTGCTGGCGGGGGGCGGGCGTTCGGCCGAGGCTTTTTTTGGCGCGGGGGCGCTGCTGCTCGCCGCGGGGATCGCGGGCAGCGCGGCGTTCCTGGCGCGGCTTGCGCAAAGGGAGGGGGGCGCTCGCGGCCTTGCCGCCATCGGGGTGCGCGGGGCGGCCCGGCATCCGGGCCGGAGCCTTGCCACCATCGCCGTGCTGGCCTCCGGGGTTTTTCTGACCATCGCCACCGGAGCGTTCCGGCAGGACCCCCTTGCGCACGCGCCGGAACGGGGCTCCGGCACGGGCGGCTTTGCCTGGTTCGCCCGGACGACGCTCCCGGTCTACGAACCGCCGCCTGACGCCGACGGCGTGCCGCTGCGCGTTTGGGAGGGGGACGACGCGAGCTGCCTGAATTTGAACCGGGCCCAGACGCCCGGCTTCCTCGGGGTGCGGCCGGAGGCGCTGGCGGAGCGCCGGGCCTTCCGCTTTTTGGAGAGCGCTCCGGGCTTGGCGCGTGAGGACGGCTGGAGGCTGCTTGCCGCGCCGCAACCGGGCGGGGCGGTCCCGGCCATCGGGGACGAGGCGACGGTGCGGTGGGGGCTCGGGCTGGCGGCGGGGGACGTGTTTTCCTGCCCCGACGGCCGGGGCGGCACGTTCCCGGTGCGTATCGTGGGCGTTCTGCCCGCTTCGGTGCTGGAGGGGAACCTCGTGATTTCGGAGCAGGAATTTCTGCGGCGGTTCCCCGGCGAGGCTGGGTGGCGGGCGTTCCTGCTGGAGGCGTCCGTGGAGCGCGGGGCGGGCGCGGCCTGGCTGGAGGGAGCGCAAGGGCGGGGAATGGAGCGGGTTCCCGCATCGCGGCGGCTGGGGGATTTTCTGGCGGTGGAGAACAGCTATCTGGCCATCTTCCAGGCGCTGGGCGGCCTGGGGCTGCTGCTTGGGAGCGCCGGGCTCGCGGTCGTGGTGGGGCGCAATGTCGCGGAACGCCGCGGCGAGTTCGCTCTCATGCAGGCGCTGGGGTTTGCGCCGGGCGCGCTGCGGCGGCTGGTGCTGTGCGAACACGCCGTGCTCGTCGCGCTGGGCGTTGGCATCGGCGCGCTGTCGGCGGCGGTCGCCATTTTGCCGTCGGTGGAAGCCGAGGGGAACGGGCTGTCGTGGATGGGCCCCTTGGGAACGGCGCTGGCCCTGGCGGGATGCGCGCTGGCGTGGAGCGGACTGGCCGCGCGCATGTCGTTGCGGGGGCCGCTGTTGGAGGCGCTGCGCGGGGAGTAGGTGGCTTACCGGCCAAACTCCCGCCGGGCCACGATGCGCCCGGGCCGCAAGAGGCCGTGCTGGTAGACGATTTGGCGGACGGTGAGCGTGGCCCCGTCCATGTCCACGGCCAGCGGGCGCCCCATTGGGATAAAGCCGCCGGTGTTGACGATCATCCGCGTGCCCATGCGCCAGACGCCGCTGAAATGGGTATGGCCGAGGACGACACATTGCGCCCCGGGGGTGTCGCGCGCGGCCAGGGCATTGGCTAGGAAGGGGGTCTGCGCCCAGCCGCCGAGGATGCGCAGGGGGCGCCAGGGGGGCCAGAAATGTTCGGCCAGCGCATGCCACAACCCCGGTTTGACGCGGGGCATGAGTTTTTCTCCCAGCGGTTCCAGGATCATCGCCGCGCGCCGCAGGGCCAGCAAGCGCCGGGGGAGATCGGCCGGATGCCCAAGCGCAGCCAGTTCCCGGTCGTGCGCCGCGTGGAGGAGCCTGGCCTCGGTGCTCCAAGGGGAGAGGCCGTGGAAGAGAATATCGCCGTGGGTGACGAGCACCGCCCCGTTGGCCAGCTCCAGGTGGTGGGTTTCCGTGATCGCTGGGTCGTGGTTGCCGGTGAGGAAGACCGGTTCGGCTCCGGCGGCGCGGCAGAACAGCCGGAGGGCTTCCACGGCCGCCTCGGCCCGGGCGCGTTCCTCCGGGAAGCGCATTTCCACCGTGTCGCCGTTGAAGACCACCCGTTCCACCCCCTCCACCAGCGGCGCGAGCTGCTCCACCGCTTTCACGCGGGTGCTCGGGTAGCCGAAGTGGACGTCGGAGAGGATGCGGATCATCGGGCGCGTTGCAAGGCGTCGAGAACGAGGCGCTGGGTGAGCAACTCGGGGAGGACTTCCGGCGCGCCGCTCCCGGAGGGGATGACGGCATAGACGGGGACGCCCGCCCGCCCCAGGCGCTTCAATTCGGCGGTGATACGCGGGTCGCCCCGGGTCCAGTCGGCCTTGAGCACGGTGAAGCCTTTCAGCGCCTCGCGCACGGCGGGGGTATCCAGGACAAACCGCTCATTGTATTTGCAGTTCAGGCACCAGTCGGCGGTGAAGTCGATGAAGACGGGCCGCCCTTCTTTTTGGAGGGCCGCCGCCCGTTCCGGCGACCACGGCTCCCAGGCCGCGCCCGCCCCGGGGGAGGTGTGCCCGGCCAGCAGGAACCCGGAACCGGCCAGCGCCACCATGGCGGCCAGCGCCAGCAAGCGGTGCAGCGGCTGGGCCGAAGGCGTGAACCAGGTTCCGAAAATCCAGCACGCCCCGCCGATGCCCAGGAGGATCCAGGCCGCGCCGAGCGCACCCGAGGTTCCCTGTTGCGATCCCAGCACGCCCAGGAGCCAGACGACCGTCCCCAGCATTACGAAGCCGAAAGCCTGCTTGAGCCGGACCATCCAGATTCCCGGCTTGGGCAGCCAGCGCATCCACCCCGGCTGGGCCGTCAGGAGGACGTAGGGCGTGCTCATCCCGGCGGCGATGGCGGCGAACATGGCGAGCGTGATGGCGGCGTTTTGCGTGAAGGCGAACGCGAGCGCGGAGCCGAGGAAGGGGGCCGTGCACGGCGTGGCCAGCAGCGTGGCGAACATCCCGTGCAGGAACGCCCCCCCGTATCCCTCGCGTTCCGAGAGCCGGACGAGCTTCCCGGTTCCGGGAAGCCAGACTTCAAACACCCCCAGCAGGTTCAGCGCGAAGACGAAAACCAGCAACATCATCCCGAGGACAAACGCCGGGTTCTGGAATTGGAACGCCCAGGTCACTTGCACGCCGGAAGCCCGGGCCGCCACGATCAACCCGGCCAGCCCCAGGAACCAGGCAAAGATCCCCGCCACGAACGCCATCCCGGAGCGGAAAACGCGCTCCCGCGAGGCCCCCGCCTGCCCCAGAAAGCCGAAAATTTTGAGCGCGATGACCGGCAGCACGCACGGCATCAGGTTGAGAATCGCCCCGCCCAGGAACCCGAAGCCGAGCGCCCGCCAGACGGTCAGTTGCGGGGCACCGGCGGCGGGGACCGGAGCGGCGGCCTGGACAGCGGGCGCGCCCGCCGGAGAAGCGTTTTCCACCAGCCAGCCCTGGCGGGTTCCGTGGTCTTCCAGAACCATCAAGCCCCGGATCAACGCCGGTTTTTCATCGGAGAGGGGGAGGCGGATCAAGTTCGGGCTGGGCTGCTCGGGGTGTGTGGCCGAGGGGAGAATCGGGAAAAATTCCAGCCGCGTCCCGGGGGCCAGCCCTAGGATTTTGATCCGTGTTTCCGTGTCGCCCGGTTCCCAGCGGAGCCCGAAGGGGCGCGCGCCGGCCTGGGGCAATTGGGCGCGGAAAGCGGCAAACAGCCCGGCATTGGCCGGCAGCGCCGCCGGGCCCACCGGGAGCGCCAGGGTGAGCGCCGCGCCCCCCGGCACGCACGTTTTTTCACACGCCAGCCAGTCGGCCTTCGCTTCCAGGGTGACGGTCGCGCCGGGGGCGGCGTCCGTGGGCGGGGTCAGCTCCGCGAGCAGGAGCACTTCGCCCTCGTAGCCGTAAGTAATCATGTCCCCCTCTTCCACATGTTTTTGCGGGATCGGCCATTGCAGCGGCCCGGCCTGCCAACCGGGGGGGAGCTTCCAGGTCACTGTCACCGGCAGGCCCGAATCGCCCGGATTCTGCCAGTAGGTGTGCCAGCCAGGGGCCATCCACAGATGCAGGGCGGCGGTGAACGGTCTTCCCGGGACGGCGGCGGTCGTTTCGGCCACCAGTTCGGCGGTGACGGGAGCGCTCTCCGTGGCGGGCTCCGCCCCTCCGGCGGGGGGCATTCCGCAGGCCGCGATCATCCAAAACGCAAGAAAGAACCGGAACATGGCCCTCCTTATACCACGGCCTCGCCGTTTCGGCAAATTGGACCGTCACGTGACGCCCCCAGGGTAGAGCACCATTTTCATGCTCGTGGAGCCCCGTCTGCGGGGCATGGGGATCTGCGGTGAAATGCATTTGATGCCCGCGTGGCGGGGAGGTAGCCTGCGGCCCTATGAGCATGACGAAGGACGAGGTGGGGGCCGTGCTGGAGGGGATCACCCAACTGCTGGAGCTGAAGGGGGAGAACCCCTTCAAAATCCGCGCCTACCAGAACGCCGCCCGCGCTATCGAAAGCTATTCCGGCAACCTGGAGACGGCGGCCCGCGAGGGACGGCTCCAGGAGATTCCCGGGATCGGCCAGGCCATCGCCGAGAAAATCGGGGAACTCTACGCCACCGGGCGCCTCGCCTATTACGAGGAACTCAAAGCCGAGTTCCCCGCCGGGATTTTTGAGATGTTCGAGCTGATGGGCCTGGGCCCCAAGAAAATCCGCGCCCTGTACGACCGCCTCGGCATCACCTCGCTCGACGCCCTCGAAGCCGCCTGCAAGGACGGGCGCGTGGCCGGGCTGGCCGGCTTTGGCGAGAAAACGGCGGCCAATATCCTCCACTCCCTCGACCAGCGCCGGAGCTTCGCCGGGAGTTTTCTCTTGAGCGTGGCGGTCGAGGCGGCGGAGACGATTTACGAGGATCTGCGCGCCCACCCGGAGGTCTCCCAACTCGCCATCGGCGGCAGCACCCGGCGGCGCAAGGAGGTGGTCCACGATCTCGACTTCGTCGTCGCGTCCAAGCGCCCCGAAGCCGTCACCGCCTTTTTCACCACCCACCCGCTTGTGGAGAGCGTGATCATGAGCGGCGCGACCAAATCGAGCGTCCGGCTCAAGAACGGGCTCCAGGCCGACCTGCGCGTCGTCACCAACGCCCAGTATCCCTTCGCGCTCAACTATTTCACGGGCAGCAAGGAGCACAACATCGCCCTGCGCAGCCGGGCGCTCCAGCACGGCTGGTCGCTCAATGAATACCGGCTTTCCCCGGTCGAGAACGGGCGGCAGACGCCCGAACCGATCCCGGAAGTCACCCAGGAGAGCGACCTCTACCGCGCCCTGGGGCTCGATTTCGTTGAGCCGGAGTTGCGCGAGAACCTGGGCGAGATCGCCGCCGCCGAAACCCATACCCTGCCCGACCTGGTCGCGCTGGAGAACCTGCGCGGCACCTTCCATTGCCACACCACCGCCAGCGACGGCCACGCCTCCCTGGAGGAAATGGCGGAGGCGGCGCGCGAACTGGGCCTGCAATACCTCGGCATCGCCGACCACTCCAAAAGCTCCTTCCAGGCCCACGGCCTGGACGAAGCGCGCCTCCTGGAGCAGGTGGAAGCCATCCGGCGGCTCAACGCCACCTTCGACGACGGCTTCCGGCTTTTCGCCGGGGTGGAGTGCGACATCCTCAAGGACGGCTCGCTCGACTTCTCCGACGCCGTTCTCTCCCAGCTCGACTACGTCGTGGCCAGCGTCCACTCCGTCTTCAACCTCACCGAGGCGGAGATGACCAAGCGCATCATCCGGGCGATCGGGAACCCCCACGTCACCATGCTGGGGCACCCGTCGGGCCGCCTGCTGCTCTCGCGGCCCGCCTACGCCCTTGACCTCCCCGCCGTCATCGAGGCGGCGTCGAAGACCGGGACGATGATCGAACTCAACGGCAGCCCCCAGCGGCTCGACCTGGACTGGCGTTGGTGGCCCCTGGCCAAAAAGAAGGGAGTCCGCTGCGTCATCAACCCCGACGCCCACAGCATCGCCAGCTTCCACTATCTCTGGTTTGGCGTGGCCGAGGCCCGCAAAGGATGGCTGACGCGGGCGGACGTGGCCAACTGCCTGCCGCTCGGGAAAATCGAGGCGGTGCTGGGGGAAAAACGGAAGCGCGCCGGGAGGCTGTGATGGGAAAGAATGAAATTTAAAATGCTCTATTCTTCAACGCCTTCCATAAGCTCTTCCCACGAGCATTGGAGGGCCTTCTTCAGCCGAAGAATCACGGGAAGCGTCGGTTGGAACTGCCCCTTTTCAAGGGATTGCAAATAGGAGCGGCTAATCTCTGCTTCGATAGCGAGCTGAAATTGCGTCAGGTCGCGTTCAGCTCGCAGCCGTGAGAGGTTTCTGCCGAATTGTCTGGGAACTGGCACCCACGAAGAGTGGCGTATTTTTTTGAATTAAAGGCCCTGTATATAGGGCTTTTTTATTGCAATGCCGTTTTTATTTCCGCAGGATGCACCCGCCCTGGGAAGCCCGTCACCCAAACACGGCTCGCGCATCGGGAGTTCCATTCTCCCGGTGCGTTGTTTTTTTGATCTCGTTCCCAAGTGCTTGGGAACGAGTTGGAAGATCAAAAATAGCCAACAAGGCACTTGTATCTGTCTAAAAAACGCCAATCTTTCACGTATTGGCGTTTTTTAGACAGACGAATTGGGCTCAATTTAACCATCCTGGGCAGCAATCCACACTTTTTTCCAGAGTAAACCGGAGAAGGCCCGGGGAAACCCGGCGTTTGGCATGGGGGGTGCTTAAAGCCCCGCGTCCGCCCGGCTTGCCGGGGTCAGCCCACCTTCCGCCGCCTGGACGCGCGGCGGTCCCAACCAAACCACCCTTCGTAACGCATGCGTTCATTCCTCATGCGCCTGGCTTGTGCAGGCGCTTTTGCCGTATTGTCGGCCGGTCCGGCCTTTGCCGCCGTCCCGGGACCTCAGCCAACCCCCACCGTCGAGCAACGGCTCGCGGCCATGGAAGCTTACTTCCAAAACTCCGATCCCGCCGCCGCCCTCGCCGACGCCAAAGGGCACGTTCCCGCCGGGCTGACGACACCCGCCGTTGGGGTGCCCGGACCGGGGCACAATACTTGGATGATGCTTTCCGCGGCGTTCGTGCTCTTTATGACGCTGCCGGGCTTGGCGATTTTCTACGGCGGCCTCGTGCGTCGCAAGAATGTCCTCTCAGTCCTGGCCCAGTGCCTCGGCGTGACCTCGCTCGTCACGGTTATCTGGTGGGCGGTCGGCTACTCGCTGGCGTTCGCGCCGAGCGGTCATACGCTGGGGACGATCTTCGGCGGGCTGGACTACGCCTTCCTGCGCGGGGTGACTTCCGCGCCGAACACGAGCTATTCGCCCTGGGTTTCGCAGAACGTCTATTGCATGTTCCAGATGATGTTCGCCATCATCACCCCGGCGCTCATCATCGGGGCCGTGGCCGAGCGGATGCGCTTCCAGGCCATCCTGACCTTCATCACTCTCTGGATGTTCGTGGTTTACCTCCCCATCACCCACATGGCATGGGGATCGGACGGCCTCATGAATGGCGTCTGGAACCCGCACGCCGCGATTCGCGCCATCGACTTCGCAGGGGGCACCGTCGTCGAGATGGCCAGCGGCTGGAGTTCGCTGGTGCTCTGCCTGATCGTGGGACACCGGATGAACTACGGGAAGGAGCTTTTCGCGCCGCACAGCATGGTCTTCTGTATGGTGGGGGCCGGGTTGCTGTGGGTAGGTTGGTATGGTTTTAACGCCGGGAGCGCGGTGGCCGCCGACGGCATCGCCGCCAACGCTTTCCTGACGACGACACTTGCCGGGGCCGTGGCCAGCGGCACGTGGGCGCTGGCGGAATGGATCGTGCGCGGCAAGGCCAGCGTGCTTGGGTTCTGCTCCGGCATCGTCGCGGGTCTCGTGGCGATCACCCCGGCCTGCGGGTTTGTCAACGCCTCGGGCGCAATCGGGATCGGCATCCTGGGCGGGGTCGTGCCGTTCCTGGCGGTGTATAAATTGAAAGCCTGGCTCAAGTATGACGATTCGCTGGACGTCTTTGGCGTGCACGGCGTGGCCGGGACGCTGGGGATGCTCCTCACGGGGTTGCTGGCCGACGTGGCGGTAAACCCGAACCTCACCGGCTCCGCGGCGCAGGCCAACGGCCTCGCCCGGCTGGTCGGCCACGGCCTCTGGCTCGAACAGCTCAAGGCCATGGGCCTGACGTTCCTGATTGCCACGGTGGGCACGGCGGTGTGCGCCTGTGCCGTCCGCGCGATCATGGCCGTCCGGATCACGCCGGAAGAAGAGCATTCCGGCCTCGACCTCTCCGAGCACGGCGAGGAAGGCTACATTTTGTAGCCTGCCCGATTTCTCTGGCTAAAAAGCATCACCGGCCCCTCCGGTGGTGCTTTTTATACATCCCCCGGCGGCACGATGGCCGCCTCAAAAGAGAAGGGCGCAACTTAATTTCCAGAGTAAAACAAGGCTTTTTGGATCGGTTTTTATCGGTTGGCACGGCCGCTGCTAAAGCCGGGCGGCGAGGCAGTGCCAGCCTTTCGACAAGCGGGGCGGCAGGGTCTTAACAACCGAACCATCAATCCTACAATGTATAAACTCAAACACCTCCTCGCACGCCTGGCGTGCGCCGGTACCATCGCCGCGTTGGTGGCAGGTTCTGCCATCCCCGCGTTTGCGGAAACCACACCTGCTCCCGCGCCCATGCCCACCCTCGAACAACGGGTGGCTGGGTTGGAAGCTTATTTGACCAACAGCGACCCGGCGGCGGCGTTGAAAACCGCCAAGGATGCCGACGGCCAACCGGCCATCCCGGCGGGCCTGACGACGCCATCGGTCGGCACCTCCGGCCCCGGCCATAACGGCTGGATGATGACCTCCTCGGCGCTCGTGTTGTTCATGACCCTGCCCGGTCTGGCGCTCTTCTACGGCGGCCTGGTTCGCCGGAAGAACGTCCTCTCCGTGCTCGCCCAATGCCTGGGCATCACGGGGCTCGTGACGCTTCTCTGGTGGGCGGTCGGCTACTCGCTGGCCTTTGACAAAGGGACGCCCTTCCTTGGCGGGCTCCATTTCGCCTTCCTGAACGGCGTCACCTCCGCTCCCAACACGGATTACGCCTACTGGGTATCGCACAACGTCTTCTCCATGTATCAATTGATGTTCGCCATCATCACCCCGGCGCTCATCATCGGCGCCATTGCCGAGCGCATGCGCTTCGCGGCGATCCTGACCTTCGTCGCGGCGTGGATGTTCATCGTCTACTTCCCGCTGGCCCACATGGTCTGGGGGGCTGACGGCTTCATGAATGGCGTCTGGAACCCGAAGGCCGGCATCAAGGCCATCGACTTCGCGGGCGGCACCGTGGTGCACATGTCCTCGGGCTGGAGCGCGCTGATCCTCTGCTTGATCCTGGGCAAACGCAAAGGGTTCGGCAAAGAGAACTTCGCCCCGCACAACCTCGTCCTCTGCATGGTCGGCACCGGCATGCTGTGGGTCGGCTGGTATGGGTTCAACGCGGGCAGCGCCGTGGCTGCCGACGGCGTCGCCGCCAACGCTTTCATGACCACCACGCTGGCCACCGCCATCGCGGGCGCCACCTGGGGCTTCATGGAGTTTCTCTCACGCGGCAAGTCCAGCGTCCTGGGCATCTGCTCGGGCGTGGTTGCCGGCCTCGTCGTAATCACTCCGGCCACCGGCTTTGTCAACGCGACCGGGTCCGTCATCATCGGCGTGCTCGCGGGGATTGTCCCCTTCTTCGCTGTCAACAAGCTGAAAGGCTGGATCGGTTACGACGACGCGCTCGACACCTTCGGCGTGCACGCCGTGGGCGGCACCATGGGCGCGTTCCTGACCGGCGTCCTGGCCACCGTGGACGTCAACGCCAACCTGGCCACGAACCTCAAGGACATCGTGGGGCACACGCTCTGGATCGAACAACTCAAGGCCATGGGCCTGACCATCGTTTTGGCGGTTGCCGGCACGGCCGTGATCGCCTACGCCATCAAGATCTTCATGGCGCTGCGCCCGACGCTGGAAGTCGAGACCGTCGGCCTGGATGTCTCCGAACACGGCGAAGAAGGCTATATCCTCTAATCCAAATCCAAACCCTCTAGGGAACCCAACATGAAAAAAATTGAAGCCATCATCAAACCCTTCAAGCTTGAGGAAGTCAAAGAAGCCCTCTCCGAGCTGGGCATCGAGGGGATGACAGTCACCGAGGTCAAAGGCTTCGGACGCCAGAAGGGCCACACGGAAATCTACCGCGGCAGTGAATACACGGTCGATTTCCTCCCGAAGATCAAGATCGAGATCGTCCTGACCGACGAGCTTGTGGACAGCGCCGCCAGCGCCATCGTGAAGGCCGCCAAGACCGGCAAGATTGGCGACGGCAAGATCTTCATCTCGGCGATCGAAGAAGCCGTCCGCATTCGGACGGAAGAAACCGGCGACAAGGCCGTTTAGAGCGTTTTAAATTGAAGTGTTTACAATGATGCGAGAGCGCCGTGGGTTGATGCGGGGGCTCTTCAAGCGAAGCGGCTGTATTTTTCAATACTGCCCGAGCTTGAAAGACCGCGCAACGGCCCGCGCCGCCGAGCCGCGTGTAAACAACAAAATTTAAACCGCTCTAGTGCCAGGCGCGCCGGGCGCAAATCCGGTGCGCCGTAGTTTAACCTGCCCGGTCCGGTTACTTAGTGGTTTGGGTAACCGGGCCGGGTTTTTACTTCGGGTGGGGGCTCCCCGTCAGACGGTCGCGGAGGCCCGAGGCCCGTTCCATGCGGCGCGCCACCCCGCGTTCCAGCACGCCCGGCCCGGCCCAGAGATCCACCCGGCGGCGCGCCCGGGTCAGCCCCGTGTAGATCAGCTCGCGCGTGAGCACCGGGCTGTCGCGCTCCGGCAGCACCAGCAGCACGTGGTCAAATTCGGAACCCTGGCTTTTGTGCACCGTCATCGCAAACGCCGGCTCGTGGGGCGGGAGCTGGGCTGGAGCGACGCGCCGGGGAGCCGTCGCGGCTCCCTCGCCGGGGAACCAGGCCCAGAGCGGGCCGTCCGGCTCCGACGGATCGGGCAGCAGTACCCCCACGTCGCCATTGAAAAGCCCGAGCCCGTGCGCGTTTTGGGTGATCAGCAGCGGCGTCCCGGCGAAGAGTTCGCCCTCCCGCTCCGGGCGGCCCGCTTCCCGCCGCAGCAGCGCCGCGGCGCGCCGGTTCAGCTCCTCCGCGCCATAGGGCCCCTTGCGCACCGCGCAGAGAATGCGGAAGCGCCCAAAGGCTTCCAGCGCCCGGCCGGGATCGGACTCCCGCAGCAGGGGGCCGTAGCCCGCCAGCACGGGATCGCGCAGCGCCACCTCCAGCTTCTGGGGCGCCGGAAGGAGCGCGCTTCCCAGCCCGTTTTCCCCGCCGGAAGCGGGCTCCCGCAACAGCGCGAGCGCCTCGGCCGAAAGGCCCGCGCGGACAACTTCGCAGAGCCGGTAGATCGGGCTCGCGTTGCCGAACCGGTAATTTTGGCGCAACACCGCGAGCGTCCCCCGGAGCGGGCTGACGGGGGAGGAGGCGGCGTCCACCATGTCGGCCAGGACGTTGCCGGGGTCCACCGAGGCGAGCTGGTCGCGGTCGCCCAAAAGGAGCAGGCGCGCCGCGGGCGGCAGGGCGTCGAGGAGCTTCGCCATCAGCGGCAGCGGGACCATCGAGGCCTCGTCCACCACCAGCACGTCCAGCGCCAGCGGGTTGGCGGCGTCGTGCCGGGGTCGGGCCGCGCCGGGGCGGATGCCCAGCAGCCGGTGGAGCGTCCCGGCGCGCGGCAGCGCGGCGAGCAGATCGGGGCGTTCGTGGCGGGAGAGACTGGCTCGGAGCGCCTCTTCCAACCGCGCCGCCGCCTTGCCCGTGGGAGCGGCGAGCGCCAGGCGCAGGGGCTGCGCGCCCGGGGGCATCAGGCGCAGCAGAATCCGGGCGGCCGTCGTCGTTTTGCCCGTGCCGGGGCCGCCGGAGAGAAGCGTCAGCGGAGAGGAAACCGCCCGTTCCACGGCCGC
>SESF01014669.1_pt1 | contig 28634 bp, 23 predicted proteins | sample 3171521 | NCBI WGS metagenome assembly SESF01 (sample SAMN10866945, study PRJNA518727) | freshwater metagenome | biome: subpolar coniferous forest; feature: holomictic lake; material: water; isolation source: holomictic Lake 227, 6 m and 8 m depth | place: Canada: near Kenora, Ontario | collected...
CCGCGGAGGACGGCGCCGCCGCGAAAGTGGCCGCGGCGGGCCCGTTGGAGATAGCGCTCCAGTTTCCGCGGTCATCCTGGGTCCACAGCCTGAAATAATAACTGGTGTTGACCGACAGCCCGCCGACCGTATAGCTCTGTCCGCTCCCGGGGTTCACGCCTGAGGTGGAAATGGTTATTCTCGCGGCCGAGACTGCCATGGAGGACCATTCGACACCGGTGAAGGTAGAGTATTGTATGGTGAAAGTGGACTCGTCCAGCACGCCGCCCATGCCGTCGGCGCCGGGCGCGGTCCAGCTGAGCGTGATCGCTCCGGAGGACGCCGGCGCGGCCGCGAGATCGGTCACGGCCGCCGGGGGAAAGCTGGAATCCACTGAAAAATTGCTCTGCGCGGCGTTGGCTAGGTTGCCTGCCTTGTCGCGGATGGACGCGTTCAGCGTGTAGAAGGTCTCCCGGAGGTCGGCAAGCACCACCGCGGCCGAAGAGGCATAGACCGTTACCGCGCCGGAGGCTACTTCGACCCCGTCCCATTTTACCACCAGGCTCTCCAGGTCCAGCCCCGCGCCGCCGGCATCAGAGTAGTTGATAATGGCGGTGGTGGAGAATTCAAGGACAAAGACGCTGCCATTCGCCGGCCTGACGATGCTGATGACCGGCGAAGACAGGTCCACCAGGAAGCCGGTCTGGGCGGCGGCGGCCGGGTTGCCGGCTTTATCATATATGGCCGCGTCGAGCGTGTGCGCCCCCTGCGTCAGGCCCGCGAGCTGCACCGCGGCCGAGGAGGCGTAAAGCGTGAAGGCGGCCGTGGAAAGCGCCACCGAGTCCAGTTTTATAACAAGCGTGGAAGCGTCGGGGCCGGAGCCGCCGGCATCGGAATAGGATACGACCGCCGCGGTCGAGCCGCTATTAAGAAAGCTGCCGTCGCCGGGCGCGGCAATAAGCAGGACCGGCGGCGCGGTGTCGTACGTGAACACGCTGGTGGAATACGCCAGGGACCAGTTGCCGGCGCTGTCTATTGCCTTCGCTATTAGCGTGTAAGACGAGTTGGAGACCCAGGCGGGGACGCCGGAATATACCCAGGAGGAGCCGTCCAGGCCGGCGGTCAGCCAGGTCCGGTCCGGCGTCCAGGCTGAACTGTTCCAGTAATAATTATCCGAAAGCCTGCTTATCAACAGCGCCACCGAAGAAAGCGCCACGTCGTCCGCGGCGACGCCGGAAACCTGCGCCAGAGAATTAACGAAAGAGCCGCTCTGCGGCCGGAATATGGCCGCCGTGGGCGGTTTATCAACCACAAGGGGCAGCGTGGTTCCCGGCGTATATGTGTAGGCACTGGGAACGCCGGCGTCGTTCACCGCCCTCACGCGGCCGTAATAAGTGGTGCCTTCCGTTAAGCCGGTCAGCCAGCCGGTCGTTCCAGCGCCCATGCCGCTCGAAAGTATCACTTCCGGCGCGGCAGGGTCCGCCGCCTCGTACTGGTACAGGGTCCAGGGCGGATTTATCCCCGCCTCCCACGTCAGCGCAGCGCTCGAATAAGCCACGGTCAGGAACTCCGCCGCCGGCGGCGCCGCCGCCTGGGTCACGCCGCTAGCCGTCAGCATAAAGCCGGCGCCGGGCGAAGTGGACACGTAACCGTAGTATAGGGCGTTCACGTTCAGCCCGGTAAAAGCGTAAGAAGTATCCGCGGTAACCGTACTGTACACCAGCGCGCCGGGATCGGCGGCGGTAGCCAATACGACATAATACACCTCGTCCGCATCGAACGTAGTGCCCCAGTTCACAGTCAGGACGTCCGTACCAACGCCGCTGAAAGCTTCCGGGGTTACAATGCCGTCCACCACCGGGACCGCCACGCTCGCGCTGGCGCTGCCCAGGCCCGCCACGCCCGCTTCGCAGGTTACGCTGTACGTGCCCGGCTCATGCGGCGCGGCCCATACCGCGGATGAAACGTAGACGGCGGTCAGGCTGCCGCCGTCCGCGCTGAAGGAATAGACCAGTTCGCCGCTGTCGGGAGCCGTAGCAACGCACACGACGCCGGCCTCTCCCCCTACGGTCACCGTGCCCGGGGTCACGGTAAAACTTGTTATGAGCGGCTCCGAGAGCACCAGCACCTGTGCCGCGCCCTGCGCCGTGCCGCCGGGCTTGCCGTCCGAAACCCCGCAGCCGACCGTGTATGTCCCCGCGGCCGGGGGCACGGTCCAGGTCGCGGCCGCCCCGCCGGCGGCTATCGTGCCGCCCTCTATCCCGTACCAGCTGTACTCCAGCCGGTCGCCGTCGGGGTCGCCCGCCTCGCACGCCAGTTCCGTCACCGCCCCGGTAGACAGCACCGCCGGGACGGCCGTCAGAGAAAGCACGGACGGCGGACTGTTCACCAGGACCTGCGCGCCCGCGCTAACGCTGTCCTGTCCCGCAACGCTCGCTTCGCAGGTGACGCTATACGTCCCCGTGGCGTTGGGCGCCGTCCAGACGGAGGAGGACGCGTTAACGGCGGTCAGGGTGCCGCTGTCCGCCCGCCAGACATAGCTTATTTCGGCGTTCTCCGGGCCAGTGGCCACGCACACCGCGCCGACTTCGCCGTTCCTGGCCACCGTACCCGTGGTCAGCCCCACGTACAGTATCTCCAGCGGAGCGATATAAACTTTCACCAGCGTAACGGCGGCGTCGGGCGCGTAAGAATAGGACGTTGGGACGCCTTCGCTGTTGACGGCCCGCACGCGGCCGTAATAAGTGGTGCCTTCGGTTAATCCCTTGACCCAGCCGGTGCCTGCCGCAATTATGCCGCTCGACACTATCACTCCGGAAGTGGACGAGTCCGACACGTCGTACTGGTACAGGGTCCAGGGCGGGTTTATCCCCGTGTTCCACATGAGCGCCGCGCTGGAATATTCCACGGTTTTGAATTCCGCTGAGAACGGCGCCGACGCCAAGGTCACGCCATAACCGATCTGCACAAGACCGGAGCCGGGCGTGGTGGATACGTAACAGTAATAGGCGGTGTTCGCGTCTAATCCGCTGAAGCCGTAGAAGGTATCCGTTGTCTCCGCGTTGGCCACCAGCGCGCCAAGATTCGGCGCGGTGGTCAGGCCGAGATAATACAGCGTGCCCTGACCGAACCCCGTCCCCCAGTGCGCCGTTAAGGCGTCGGCGGTAACGCCGCTGAAATCGGCCGTGGTCAGCATGACACGATGCTCCAGCGTTACGGCCGGTTCCGAAGCGTAGGTATAATCCGTGGGGACGCCTTCCTCGTTAATGGCCCGCACACGGCCGTAATAAGTGGTGCCTTCCTTAAGCCCCGTCAGCCAGCCGGACGTATCCACGATCATGCCGCTTGAAACTATCACGCCGGAGATCGAGGATTCGGATACCTCGTACTGGTACAGGGTCCAGGGCGGGTTTATTCCGTCGTTCCATATAAGCGCCGCGCTGGAATACCCCACGATTTCGAACACCGCGGATAACGGCGCCGACGCCAAGGTCACGCCATAACCGACCGGGACAAAACCGGACTCGGACATAGTGGACACATACGCGTAGAAGGGGACATTCGCGGGCAGCCCGCCGAATTCATAGTAGGAATTTATCGTGGCGCCGGTAGAGACCATCGCGCCGGGATTGTCCGCCGTTGTCAGCACCACGGCGTACGGCGTGCCCGGGCTGAACGTGGTTCCCCAGTTAACCGTCAGCCCGGAAGTGGTCACTCCGCTGAAAGGGGCGCCGCTGATACTGCCGGCTGTTGAATTGACAACGGCGGCCGCCAGGAGGGCGGCTGACAGAAAAATATGCGAACATCTCAGACTTACCATGGCTGTTATTCCGCCCGGGAAAGCTGCTGCCTGTCGATGTATGCTGCATCCGGTGAAGTGATTCTAGAGTTTACCCCACGGATGTATATATGTCAATAGGACGCGTGTTACATATTTAATTATAAATAAGTGAAAAACTGTCCCGGCAGTGCTGCGGGAGAAAGCCAGTACAGGTTCAGGAAGCGGCTCCTGCGGCAGTTCAAAGCTTAAAAAAATTCTTTATTTTAGAAAGCAGGTTCTGCTGCTCGGTATTCAGGCCCGCCGGGGCAGCTTCGCCAGCCAGCTGCTCTTTGGCCTCGGCCAGCTCCAGGCGTCTTTTCGCGAGCATCAGGGCGATGGACTCCGCTATTTCCGGACGGATCGCCAGCACCCCGGCGAAGCCTTCGCGGTCCAGCCTGTAGCAGCGCACCTCACCCTCCGCCACGGCGGTGGCCGTGCGTGCCTCGCCGGTAAAAAGGCCCATTTCGCCCAGGAAATCGCCCGGGCCAAGCGTCTTTATCACGCGGTAGGCGCTGAGGCCTTCCGAGTACAGCCTTACTTCGGCCGTACCCTCGTAAATTATATACAGCCAGTCCGCCGCGGCCCCCTGCCTGGTTATCAGCTCCCCCCGCGCGAACGGCGTGGGCTTAAGGCGCCCGGCAAGGAGGTTCCTTTCAGCTTCGGTCAAAGCCTGGAAGACATAAACGCCCTGAAGCGCGGCCAGCCTGCGGGCCTGTTCCTCTTTGCGGTTGCGCGCATCCACTTCCTCGGCTTCCTGGGTGACCACCATGGACCGGGCGGGCACCGAAAGCTTTATGCCCGCGCGCGACAGCGCGTAGAAGATCCTGCCGCGCACCCGGGAATCCGCCGCCCCGGGGGCGGAGAGGTCGGTCAGCCAGTAGCGCGCCTCGTAAACTATGCAGCCGGGCTGAAAATCCTTTATCACGCAGTCCGGCGGCGGCTCCGCGGCCACGCTGTCGGGTGTATCTTCGCGCAGCACCTGCTCCACGGCGCGCATCACCTCGCCGGGCGCCCGGTCGTAATACACGTTGAAAGGAACGGCGCGGAAGCGTTTGTTGCCGGAGGCCCTGCCCAGCACCGTTACGGAACTCTTCATCAATACGATATTGGGGATGATGATAAGGTCGCCGTCCGAAGTTTCCAGCGTGGTCTGGCGCCAGCGTATCTCGCGCACTATCCCTTCGCAGCCGTCTATTTTTATCCTGTCCCCGGCCACGAAAGAATCCTCGAGATGCAGCACCATGCCGCCTATCACGTTGCCCAGCGTATCCTGCAGGGAGAACGCGACCACGGCGGTGACCACCGCGGAAGTGGCCAGGATGCCGCTCAGGTCGGCCCCCGAAGCAGAGAGCACCGCCAGACCCGCCGCCACGTACGCGACGGCCAGGATAATATCCTCGAGGATCTTAGGAACGCTCACCCCGAGTTTCGGCAGCACCTGCGAGAACAGCAGCGTCCCCGCCACGTTCACGGCCGCTATCACGGCCAGCAGCCGGGCTACGATCAGGCCCAGTTTTATAAAGCCGCCCGCCTCTCCGCCTCCCATCATGCCGGCGGCCGCGATCCCCGCCATGGAACATACGGCCATTAAGCAGGAGGTCCCCATTCTTTTCCGGGAAGTGTTATCGAAATAAGAAAGGAACGCTGCGCAGATAAGAAGTACCGGGTAAAAGACCAGCATCCACGGCCTGAAAGAAGCGGCGATATTTTCCATAGGCATATTGTAGAAAATACAGGGGAAAGCCCCAAACCGCCGCGGCATGGACCAGGGGCCGCAGGCGGCCGGAGTTTAATATAATATGCCATGGGTAAAAAATCGCCTTTAACGTTAGCTCTGCTCTTAGCCGCGGCGCTGTGCGCCGCCTCCCCGGCGGCGGCCGCCGGCAAGGACCAGCCGAAGTGGAACATCACCACGGCGGCCGGGTTCCCTAATTTCTTCACGGCCCAGGTGGCGCGCCAGGTCGGCGACAAGTTCTTCCTGGGCCTTTCCGGCGGCGCGGCCGCCGGCCTCCCCGAAAAAAGGGAAGCCTGCGGAGCCCTGGTCTCGATGGCCGCCAGCAACGTGGAAGTTGTTTCGCGCTACCATTTCACCGGCGCCGCCTTTTTCGGCGGGTTCAACCTGGGCTACCAGGATTTTTCCGTGAACTCGAAACAGAACACGGTCCCGGGCGCGGAGTACGACATAACCGACGGAGTGAAGGTTTATTACGCGACCCCGCACATAGGCTGGCTCAAAGCGTACGGCTCCGGCTTCACGCTGGGCTTCGAACTGGGCCTGCGTCTGCCGCTTTCCACCAGCCGCTACACGGAGAGATCCGGGCCCGGCGACTACGATCCCTCCGTCCGCAAAACCGTTAACGACGGGATGGACCTGCTGGCGAAGAAACCCATGCCGTTCTTAACGCTCCTCCGGCTGGGCTATTCTTTCTAGCGCAGGCAGGGACCGGACCGCGCTGACGGAGGCCGGGAGGAACAATGACCGCACCAGATAACCCGTTCGCGCAGATGGAAGACCCCGAGCGCCGCTTCGACAGGATGGCGCGGCTGGTGGGCCCGGAGGCCATAGCGAAGCTGAAAGCCGCGCACGTGATGGTGATCGGCTGCGGCGGCGTAGGCTCCTGGGCCGCCGAGGCGGTGGCGCGCGCGGCCGTGGGCCGGATAACGCTTATCGATTTCGACACCGTCTGCATCCGGAACTTCAACCGGCAGCTGCAGGCTTTGACCGGCATGATAGGCCGGCCCAAGGCGCCGCTGCTGGCCGAGCGCCTGCGCCTGATAAACCCGGAAGCCCGCGTGGACGGCATAGCCAACTATTTCAACGATACTACCTGCGAGACGCTCATGAAGGACCGGCCCGATTTCGTGATAGACGCCATCGACCACGTCACATCGAAATGTTTTCTTATAGATTACTGCCGCGAGCGGGGCCAGCCCTTTATAGTTTCCACCGGCTCGGGCGGGCGCCTGGACCCCACGCAGGTGCGCGTGATGGACCTGGGCAGGACGGAGATCGATCCCCTCGCCCGCGCTATCCGCCAGATCCTGAGGGAAAAATACGCTTTCCCTAAAAAAGGGGAGTTCGGCGTCCGGGCGGTCTGCTCCGTCGAACTGCCGCTGAAGCCGCACGCCGCCATGGAACAGACCGACTGCAAGGCCGGCTGCCTGTGCCCGCAGGGCGAGAACGACTTCCAGAGCTGCACGAAAAAGAGCGTGGTGGTGGGCACGGCCGGCTTCGTCACCGGGGCGTTCGGCATGGCCTGCGCCGCCGCGGCCGTAAAACATATCTGCGCCGGCGCCGCCGTCTGACCCGCCAATAAAGCCCCCCGCGTTCCTTACGGGAACGCGGGGGGTTCAGTTCCTGCGGCGGTTACGCGGCGCTTATTTCTTCACGGAGCCGCTTACGGTCTTTATCGAAGGATTCTTTATATCGCTGCCGGAATAATCTATGTCCCCGCTCACGGTCTTGATCACGGCGCTCTCGGCCGCCGTCTCCCGGATCAGCACGTCGCCGCTGATGCTCTGGGTTAGCAGCGAGTTCAGCTGCGATTCCCTTATCTCCACGTCCCCGCTCACCGTCTTGGCCGAGACCTCGGCGGTATTCTTCAGCCTTTCCACCACGATGTCGCCGTTGACGCCTTTAAAGACCGTGTCGCTGCCGGTAGAAAAATCACTGATAGTTATGTCGCCGTTCACGCTCTCGGCGCTCAGCCGGGCCAGCTTACCGGGCAGATAGATCTTCGCGTCGCCGATAAGGCTTTTGCTTCCGCTTTTGGTCTTCAGCTTTATCTCGCCGTCCTCGAAGAACGCCTCGGTATCGCCTTCTTCCTTCTCCATGATCTCCAGCTCGGCCTTCGCGCCGGGGCTGTCGTGCCCGATTATGGTCAGGTCGCCGTTAAGCGTTTTTACTTTAAAGAAATCGTAGGCGTACTTATCCGCCGAGATCTCCACTTTCCGGCCTGTCAGGTCCTTGATCTCGCTGAGGCCGCTGAAAGCGCCCTTCAGCGCCCCGCCGACGGTCTCGCCGATGGCGCCGGCCATCTTTTCCCCCCTGTGCTTCCTGGACCAGAAGCCGCCCTCGGCGCCGGCCAGGCTTTTAATGAACGGTATGCCGAGTATGATGGCCGTAAGGGCGATCATCGTTCCGGCCACTATGCCCAGGGCTATTATGCCGATCATGCCCAGCCACAGGTATTTCAAAGCCGTTTTGGCGTCGGCGCCCATCGGCCCCACCTGGTTCACCAGGTAAACGAGCCCCACTACGAGTATCGAAAGCACCACCAGCTCTGTCAGTTTCCTTATCATAAGTTTCTCCTTGGTTTCACTTGCGCCGGGCCCGGGTTTTCCGGCCCTTCACTACATATGACACGCGGCCCGGGAATTTGTTTCATTCTTTTTTAAAAATCTATTTTTTTCCTTACCAGCTCCTTAGCGCGCAGCAGCTGGATCTTCACGGTGTTGATCGGGATGCCGAGGCTGTCGGCTATTTCCTGGTAGGACTTTTCCTCGAAGTAATAGAGCTTTATTACCACTTTATACTTAACAGGTATTTCCTCTATTATTTCCTTTATCCTCGAGAGCACCAGCTGCCTGTCGAACTCCTCGTCGGCCGCGCTGGCTTCCTCCGGGATGGTCTCGGCGAAGCCGTCGTCCAGCTGCGTCTCGCGGCCTTTTACCCTTTCGGACCAGTTGATGCTGAGGTTGTAAGCTATCCGGTAAAGCCAGGAGGAGAACTTTGAATCCCCCCTGAACTTCTCTATGTTCTCGTAGGCTTTTAAAAAAACGTCCTGGGTGATGTCCCGCGCCTCTTCCTCGAACCTGACGTAATTCTTCACCACGTTAAAAATGAAGTCCTGATGCCTGAGCACGAGCTCGCCGAAGAATTCTTTTTCCCCTGCGGCTATCCTTTTTATCAGGCTTTCTTCATCCATACGGAACTTTATTTGCCGGCGCAGACCGCGTAGAACCCCGCCCCGTTCTCGCGGGGAGCGAATATGTATACGTATTCTATCTCTTTGCGGGGGCGCCCTTCAGGGTTCCTCAGGTTCCGCCCGCTGATCGAATCCGCTATCGCCGCCAGTATTTTCGCCATATCTTTCCCCTTATCCGGTCCTATGCGGGCCGGGCGGCCTGCGCCGCTTTTTCCGTCCCTGCACAGGATATGACACGCGGACCGGGAATTTGTTTCACTTTCGCTTCGGCCGGACGGCGGCGAACGCCGCGGCCGGGCTAACGCAGGCCGTAGAGAACGAGAAAAAGCGCCCATAAAGCGCAGACAGCAGCAGCCGCATAAGCGCGGGCCGGGCTCCAGAAAGAATCGTCTCCCAGGCGCGCCTGGCCGAAATAGACGGCGGCCGCCATCGCCGCGGCCAGCGCCAGTTTAAGAGAGCATCTGCCGAAGCAGGCGAGTATGGTCTCATAGCGCGCAGCGCCCATAAGCATCAGGAAGCCGAAGATGAACAGGACTACCGCGCGGGCCGCTTTAAGGTCCGGCGCCGCGGCCCGCCGGTACGTCCCCCGGGCCAGCGCCCATTGCGCGGAAAGGACGAGCCCCAGCACCGGGAAGATCCAGTGATGGTGAAGTTCCTGAAAGGCCGGGGCTGAAGTTACGGCTATGAAGACGCAGAGATTAAGAATTATCCCCGCCAGAACGGTCCTGGTAGTTTTTGTCAGAAAGCCTCTTCTCCGGGCGGCCGGCCGCGGCGGGCGAACCCGCGCTACTGGTCGCAGACGGTCTTGTCGAACCTTATCTCGGAATTTTCCCCGACGTTCAGCTGGTCCTTCCTGCCTATTATGGCGGCGCTGGGGCCTATCAGCGAACCTGTCAGGTTTATATTGGAGACGAACGCTTTTTCGTTGACGATAGAATCCGAGATTATGGCGGAATCTATGCGCGCCCCGTCGCCGATGGAGGCGTACGGGCCGACGATGGAATTCTCCACCCGGGCCGTGGGAGAAATATAGACGGGAGGGATGATCAGCGAGTTCACGGCTTTGGGCGAGAACTTTTTATTGTCCAGTATGTAGCGGTTTGTTTCCAGCAGCGTCTCGGGCTTGCCGCAGTCGTACCAGCCGTCTATGGGCAGGGGCCTGAGCCTATGCCCCCCGCGCACCAGCGCGGCCAGCGCGTCGGTGAACTGTATCTCCCCTTTGGTGGTCTTCCCGGAGTCCACGAGCTCCTGCAGGCTGCCGTAAAGCTGCGCGGAGTTATGAAAGGAATAAATGCCCACTATGGCCAGGTTGGTCTTCGGATGCTCCGGTTTCTCCACCATGCCGGAGATATAGCCGCCTTTCACCTCCACCACGCCGAAGCGGCGCGGGTCGGCCACTTCCTTCACGGCTATGCAGTCGTCCTTCGACGCCAGGAATTTCCGCAGGTCGGCCGAGATTATGGTGTCCCCCAGCATTACCAGCACCGGGCCCGTGACCGCGCGGCGCGTCAGCCAGATGGCGTGGCCCAGCCCCTTCGGCTCGGGCTGCTCGACGTAAGAGATATCGAGCCCGGCGTAGCTGCGGCCCACGTATTCCTTTATTTTATCGCCCAGGTAGCCCGTGACCAGGCAGATCTTCTTTATCCCGGCCGCGGAGATCTCGTCGAGGATATGGCCGATTATGGGCTTGTCGCCCACGGTAAGCAGCACCTTGGGGTAGGTATGCGTATGCGGGCGCAGGCGCGTCCCCGCCCCGGCCACCGGCACCACCGCGGTAAATTCGTTATTTTTCATAAAGCACCTCCGCAACAGGATACAGGATTTAGAATAGCCTGGCTAGTCCTCGGTCATCTGCCGCATTACCTCTTTCTGGTCCGGCGCCTTCTTACGGCCGGCCCGCGCATACTTTACGGAGTCCCAGAAATTGGGGCGCTCCAGCGCCTTTTCATAATCCGCCAGCGCGGCCGCGCGCCGCCCGGCCAGGTCCTTCGCCTGCGCCCGCCGCAGATAGCAGTAAGTGATCCAGCCTTTTTCCGGGAAGCCGGTCCGCCCGATGCCGGCGGTCAGCCATTCTTCGGCTTCCCCATACCGCCCGAGAGCTATCAGCGCGTCGCCGGCCGCCAGGTAGACGGAGCCGAGCTGCTGCTCTATCCCCTGCTGCGGCTGCCTCTGCCAGGCGGCCAGGAAGGCCTCTGACTCGTCGAGCACACCCTGCCAGTCCTGCGCCTGGGTGTGCGTCATTATCTCGCCCAGGCGGAAAAGCATGTTGCCGGGGTCCAGCGCGCGCAGGGCCGAGCATTCCGCGAAGGCCGCCGCGAAATCCCTCTCGTGGCGCGAGTAGATCTCTATAAGGAACAGCCGGGCCTCCAGTTTGAAAAAGCGCCCTTTGTCCCTGACCGTTCTCACGTAGTCCATCCCGCGCGCCCGGTCGCCGCCGGCAAAAAGTTTGGCGCCCAGGCCCAGCGCGCCGGGCAGCGTGGCCGTGTAGTAGTCGAAGATCCCCAGCCCGAGGTACGCGTCGTAGACGGCCGGGTTGGTCTGAACGCATTTCTTGAGGTACTTGCGCCCTTTCTTGCCGTGGGTGTAGGCCCGCCACCAGGCGCGCTGCACCGCGTACCAGCGGCCCTGCAGGCCGTAGGCGCTGCCCATGAAGAAATAGGCCTGGTCCAGGTCGCGCCGTTCCTTGACCATCCTTTTGGAAAGTTCTATCGCCTTTTCAGAGCGGTCGAAGAATTCCTCCTCCGCTTCCTTAAAGCCGCCCTGCATGTCGAAGTCCTGCGAATAGCGCCACCAGGCCAGCGCGGCCAGCGCGAAATAGCCGGCGGGGCTGTCGGGATCCAGCAGCACTATCTCTTTCACCTCGGCCTCGGCCCTGTCGAACTCGAGGCGGTACATGTAGGCGATGGCGCGGTCGTAGCGCTCGTCCGCCCCCGGGCTGAGCACGAAAGGCCGCGTGGAGGCGTGGATGTCTATCAGCGCCGGGCCCAGCCCGTCGTCGTCGGCCGCGGCGAAGTCCTGCGCGCCCGCGCACAGGCGGCCGGATACGAGCAGAGCGAGGGCGAAGAAGGTTGTTTTCATGACACGAGCAGCGAGACCGCGAGCAGCGCCAGCACGATAAAAGAGGCCAGCGCGAAATACGGCTCTCCTCCCCGCCAGTAGCCGTAGATAAGCATTACTACGCGGGCCGCCGGCGTAAGCAGCAGCGCGCTCAGCCCGGCGCGCAGCAGCCACGCGCCCGCCGGCGAGCCGGAGACAAGGAAAGCGAAGCCGGTAAAGATCAGGCCCAGGCTCAGGAAAACCCCCGCGAGCAGGGTACGCTGTATCAGCCTGGTAAATTCTTTTTCAGAGAACATATTATACGCTCACCAGCATCTTTACCGCCGCCAGCAGCGTCAGCGCGCCGAACGCCAGCTGCAGTTTCCCGGAGCGGGCCCGGTACAGCGCGTAGATGCCCAGCAACGAGCCCAGCAGCACTCCCGTAACTATCACGGCCGTCAGTTCCGGCGGGATCAGGCCCCTGCGCCAGTACACGTAGGCGCTGGCGGCCGCAGAAACCCCGATGATGAAATTGCTGGTGGCGGCCGCGGCCTTCATGGGCACGCCGCACAGCAGGTTCATCACCGGCACCTGCACTATGCCGCCGCCTATGCCCAGCAGCCCGGAGAGCGAGCCGGCGAAAAAAGAGATAAAGGAGGCCGGGACGGTGTTCTTTACCGAATAAGGGGTATGCGCCGCCAGCGCGGGGTCGAAGAAAGCAGAGTCGAAAGCCGTAGCTTTGCGCGCGGGCGCGGGAGCGGCTTTGACGGCGGTCGTTTTCAGCGCCGCGCCGCCTTTCAGGAACATCAGCGCCGAGACCGGCAGCAGCATCAGGGCGAACAGCAGCCGCAGCGCCGCGGCGGGCAGGTAGCCGGCGGCCAGCGCGCCGGCCAGCGAGCCCAGCGCCGTAGTGACCTCCAGCGTTATCCCCAGCCTGATATTGGCGAGCCCCCTCTCCACGTTCACGGCCGCCACGGCGCTGGAGGCGGCCACTATGGCCACCAGCGAAGCGGCCACGGCCTGGTGCATGGGTATTTTCAGCGCGAGCACCAAAAACGGCACCATGAAGATGCCGCCGCCTATGCCCAGCGCCGAGCCGGCCAGGCCGATGAACGTCCCGAAAAAGAAAAGGATGGAAAAATTAAGTGCGGTTAACTCGATCATGGCAAAGCGCCGGCCGTGCTAGCCCTCGGCGGCAAGGAACCTGCGGGCCTCGGCCTCCCCGATATCGAAGGCTTTCCGGCATTTCGCCCCGTCGAACTCCAGCAGTTTGACCCCCAGGTCGACGGGAGGTTTTATCAGGTGGACGTCGGGCGCCGAGCGGATGAAAACCCTGGATTCGTAGATCTTCTGCGTATGCAGCGCCAGCATCCGGCGCGCGCGGCTTTCAAAAAGGCCGAAGGGGCCCGAGTGCGGATAATCCATGTCCTCCGGGCGGGAATTGCCTATCATGATGATGGTGCGGCAGCCCTCGAAGAAATTCAGGTTTATAGTGGCTATGCCGATAACGCCGCCGTCCACCAGGTGGTAGCGGCGCCCGTGCTCCGTTACCGGGACGGGCGGGAAGATCATCGGGATGGCGCAGCTGGCCATCAGCGCGTCGTTGAAGGAGAGGTTGCCGCTCTGCTGCGCGGAGCCGTCGAAGCGCGAGATATAGGGCAGCTTAAGCTCCACCGCGTGGCTGATAACGTAGAATTTTATGCCGTGCGCGAACTGCGCCCCGCTGCGCGCCAGCCACCCGTTCAGGAATTCATAGACCGGCTTGTTCGAGAACAGCGTAACCTTCGCCAGCTGGTTCTGCAGGAACAGACCCGCCCTGCTCAGCGTGCTGCCGTCATCGTGCTGGTAAAGTTCCACCGGGATATGGTGGTAGCGCGGGCCCAGCCTAAGGATGCTGGAGGGCTTGAAGCCGCTCCAGATGCGGCGCAGTTCCCCCGTTTTATTGTAGCAGTACGCCGCTCCGTTCAGCGAGCCCACGCTGAAACCGGCCACGGCGTCGAAATGCAGCCCCTGGCGCACGAGTTCAGCCAGAGCCCCGGACTGCCAGGAGCCCAGCGCGCCGCCGCCGCACAAGAAAAGCCCTATAGGCCTTTTGAATTTGAACATTTTCCCGATCGAACCCGCACAAACGGCTTTTTATGGCCCTATTAAAATATTAGAATATAATTGTAGCACAATGTCCCCTGGTAGTTGCCGGTGCTTTGCGACTTTTATGTCCGACTACGTGATCATAGCAGGCTTGGCGCTCATAACCAGCCTTACCCTGGTGCTTCCTTTTTCCGTTAAGCGGGTGGAGGACGACCTTGAAGCGTTCCTTTTCGCCATGGGCCTGTGCGCGGTGAGCATCTCCGGGCTGTGGAGCCTGGGCCTGATAAAAGAAGCCCTGAAAGAACCGCTGGCCATCACGGCGGCCGTAGGCGCGGTGGGCTGGCTGTTCAGCCGGCTGCGCCCCCGCCTGCGCGGCGCGCTGAAGTACCTGACCGCCCGCTTCGGGCTGCGCGGCGCCGTCTTCGCCATCGTCGCGGCGCTCGGCCTCGGCTCCAGTTTTTTCACCGCCATCATCGCCGCGCTGGTCCTGTCGGAAATAGTCACGCTGCTCCGGCTTAAGCGCGGCTACGAGGTAAAGCTCACGGTCTACGCCTGTTACGCCATCGGGCTGGGCGCCGCGCTGACCCCGCTGGGCGAACCGCTGTCCACCATCGTTATAGCCAAGCTCAGGGGCCCGCTGCACGAAGCCGGCTTCTTTTACCTGCTGCAGAACCTCGGGGCGTGGATAATACCCGGCGTGCTGCTGGCCGCGTTCATGGCGGCCCGCGGGGCGGAGGAGGCCGAGGCCGCCGGCCCCGGCCTCCGGGAAGACTCCCCCGACACCGGCCGCGACATAGCCGTGCGCACCCTGAAAGTTTATGCCTTCGTGATGGCGCTTATCTTCCTCGGCGCCGGCCTGACCCCGCTGGCGGAACGCTTCATGGCGAAAATGCCGGCCTGGGCGCTTTACTGGGCCAACTCGGTCTCCGCCATCCTCGACAACGCCACGCTGGCGGCCGCTGAGATCACTCCGGCCATGACCGACAGGCAGATAAAGTTCGTCCTGATGGGCCTGCTGATCTCCGGAGGCATGCTTATCCCGGGAAATATCCCCAATATAGTGAGCGCCGGCAAGCTCGGCATCAAGTCGCGGGAATGGGCGCGCGCGGCGCTGCCTTTCGGCGCGGTGCTGATGACGGGCTACTTCATACTTCTCAGCGCGCTGGCCAGGTGAAAGAAAGAATATTAACAGGAGAGAACACATATGGAATGGAAAACGATAATAGAACCTTTCAAGATCAAGACCGTTGAACCGCTGGGCATAACCACCCGGGAAGAGCGCCAGGCCATCCTCGCGGCCGCGCATTACAACCTTTTCAATATCCGCGCCGAGAAAGTGCTTATAGACCTGCTCACCGACAGCGGCACCGGCGCGATGAGCGCCGCGCAGTGGGGCGGCATCATGAACGGCGACGAATCCTACGCCGGAGCGCGCAGCTACTACAACTTCGAGAGCGAGGTGAAGCGGCTGACCGGCTTCGACGAGATAATCCCGGTGCACCAGGGCCGGGCCGCCGAGAAGATCCTTTTCACGGTGATCGGCGGCAAGGGCAAATACATAATTTCCAACTCCCATTTCGACACCACCAGGGCCAACGTGGAGTTCTCCGGCGCCCAGGCCATGGACTTCCCGGTGAAGGAAGCCATGGAGTTCGACAAACCCGCGCCGTTCAAAGGCAACGCCGACGTGGCGGCCATGGAGAAGTTCATAAAGGAAAAAGGCGCCGCCAACATCCCGCTGTGCGTGATGACGGTCACCAACAATTCGCTGGGCGGCCAGCCGGTGTCCATGGAGAACCTCAAAGCCGTGCAGAACCTGTGCCGCAAGTTCGGCATACCGATGTTCCTGGACTGCGCGCGCTTCGCCGAGAACGCCTATTTCATAAAGCTGCGCGAAAAGGGCTACGCCCAGTGCCCGGTGCGCGAGATAGCCGAGTCCATGTTCGAGCTGGCCGACGGCGCCTGGATGAGCTCCAAGAAGGACGCGCTGGTCAACATCGGCGGTTTCCTGGCCATGAACAACCGCGACTGGTCCGGCAAGGCCCGCCAGCTGCTGATCCTCACCGAAGGCTTCAGCACCTACGGCGGCCTGGCCGGCCGCGACCTGGAAGCGATAGCCATCGGCCTGCGCGAAGTGCTCGACGAGCACTACCTCCAGTACCGCATCCGCTCCACGCAGTACCTGGGCGAGGGCCTGCTCGGGCACGGCGTGCCCATAATCGACCCGCCGGGCGGGCACGGCGTGTACGTGAACGCGAAAAAATTCCTGCCCCACATCAAGCCGGCCAATTTCCCGGCGCAGGCGCTGGCCTGCGCGCTGTACCTGGAAGGCGGCATACGCAGCGTGGAGATAGGCACGCTGATGTTCGGGCGGCGCGATAAGAACGGCGTCTACCAGGCGGCCCCGATGGAGCTGGTGCGCCTGGCCATCCCGCGCCGGGTCTATACCCAGAGCCATATCGATTACGTTATCGAGGTGTTCGGCTACCTGGCCGCCAATAAGAGGAACATCAAAGGGCTGGACATAGTGGAAGCTCCGGCGATACTGCCGCATTTCACGGCGAAGCTTAAACCTGCGAAGTAAGACAAAGGGCGGAATGTTCAACAAGAAAGAGCGCATCACCAGGATAAAGCCGGAGCTGGAGGCCATCGTCGGGGCGGAGAACGTCCGCACCGACGAGGCGGAGATCCTCCTGTATTCCTACGACGCCGGCATGGCGCGCGCGCGGCCGGAAGCCGTGATAATCTTCAACGCCATCGAAGAAGTGGCCCCCGTAGTGAAAGTGCTGTACCGGGAAGGCATCCCCTTCCTGCCGCGCCTGGCCGGCACCAACCTTTCCGGCGGCACCATCCCGCTGAAGGGCGGCGCGATACTCAACCTGGCGCGCCTGAAAAAGATACGCCAGATAGATACCGGGGCGCGGATAGCCCTGGTGGAGCCGGGCGTGGTGAACCTGGCCCTGCAGACGGCCCTGGAGCCGTTCGGCTTTTTCTACGCGCCCGATCCCTCCAGCCAGAAAGTTTCCACCATCGGCGGCAACATCGGCGAGAACGCCGGCGGCCCGCTGTGCCTCAAGTACGGCGTGACGTCGGATAACGTCGAGCGCCTGGAAATAGTGACCCCGGACGGCTCGGTGAAGACCTGGTCGTTCAGGGACAACGGGCCCGACCTTATGAGCCTTATGACCGGCTCCGAGGGAACGCTGGGCATCGTAACGCGCGCCTGGCTGAAGATCCTCCCCCTGCCGCGCTGCATCAAGACGGCGTCCGCGGCGTTCACTTCCATGGACACCGCCATCGCGGCCGTGACGGCGATCATAAGCGCCGGCATAGTGCCGCGCGCGCTGGAAGCCATGGACCGGATATCGCTGGAAGCCGCTTTCAGCGGCAGGCATAACCCTTTCCCCGCGAAAACGGAAGCCGTGCTGATCATAGAGCTGGACGGCCCCGACTCCGCCAGGCTGAAAAGAGAAATGACCGCCGTAGAGGCCGTCTGCGCCGCTAACTACTGCGCCAATTTCAGGGCGGCCGCGGACGAGGCCGAGCGGGAGCTGCTCTGGGCCGCGCGCAAAGGCGCCTACCCCGCCATGGCGCGCCTCGCCCCCGACGTGCTGGTGGAGGACGGCGTGGTGCCGCGCCCGAAACTGCCGGAAGCCCTCCGGCAGACGCGGGAGATCCTTTCCAAGTACAAGCTCACGGCCGGCCTGCTTTTCCACGCCGGCGACGGCAATCTGCATCCCAACATCATCTTCGACCGGCGGGACATGCAGGAGGTCAAGCGCGTAAAAAAAGCCGGCCACGAGATACTGAAGGCCTGCATAGACCTGGGCGGCACGGTTTCCGGCGAGCACGGCATCGGGGTAGAGAAGCGGGTGGCGATGAACTGGCTTTACGGCCCCTCCGAGCTGGATTTTTTCGGCAGGATAAAGAAAGCTTTCGACCCCAAGGACCTGGCCAACCCGGACAAGATACTGCCGGTGGCCGAAGACAAGCCCGCCGGCTCGGCCGGCCTGAGCGACAAGGCTTCGCTCAGCCCCGGAGCGCGGGAGGTCATAGACGAGCTGCGCCTGCGCGCCAGGAGCGGCACGCGCACGGCGGTAACGGGCCTGGGCACCCGCCTTAAACCCGAGCGCATAATGGAAGGGGCCCTGCCCCTTAACCTGCTCGCCCTGGCCGGCGAGCCGCAGATCGACCGCGAGAACCTCACCGCGCGCGTGGAGGCCGGCCTGCCTATGGAAGAGTTCCGCCGGCGCCTGCGCGCGGCCGGCCTCGACCTGGAACTGCCGGACCTCAAAGGCAGCGTGGGCGGGCTTATAGCCACGAAGGCCTGCGCCGGCATCCGGGAAGTGCTGCTGGGCCTGGAAATAGCCTCGGCCGACGGGACCCTGATGGCGTTCGGCGGCAAAACGGTGAAGAACGTGGCCGGCTACGACGTGGTGCGGCTGCTGTGCGGCTCCATGGGCGCCTACGCCGTGATCCTCGCCGCCACTTTCGCGCTGTCGGTGCGCTCGAAACACCAGGCGGCCGGCGGCGAGAACGAGCAGTGGGATTCCTTCGAGCCCGACGAATATCATCTGCGCCTGAAAAAAGAATTCGACCCGCAGAACCTTCTGAACCCGTGGATCTACAGGGAGCCGGCGTTAAAATGATAAAGCACGACCACAAAAGAGCCGACGACGCGCTGGAAAAAGCCCGCAGGGAATTCACCTCGGCCTCGGCCGGGTCCTCGGCCGGCCACCCGGTGAGCGCCACCAATGAACTTTACCCGCACGAGGCCGCGCCCAGGCACCTGGCCGCGCTGCTCACCGACCTCGGGGAAAAGACCCTTTACGACGCGGCCGCCCAGTGCAACCGCTGCGGCTACTGCGAGACCGTCTGCCCCACTTACACGCTGACCGGCCGGGAGACCTTATCCGCGCGCGGCCGCAACCAGTTCATGCGCATGCTGGTGGAGGGCAGGGCGAAGGACCCGGCCGACGCGGAAGAAGCCCTGTCCACCTGCCTGCTCTGCGGCGCCTGCACCAGCGCCTGCTACGCCAAGGTGCCCACCCCCGACATCGTGCTGGAAGGCCGCCGGAGCCTGGACGGCTACGGCGAGAACTTCATAGCGCGGGCCGCGGTCTTCACGCTGCTCAATACCCCCTGGCTGTTCTCGTTCTGGCTGAAGCTGGCCTACCTGGTAAAGCGCACGGGGCTGCCGCGCCTGGCGGGAGCCATGGGACTTTACCACCTGCTGGGGATGCCGGGCCTGGCCGAAGCCGAAGGGTCCATCGACAAGGTCCCGCTGCGCTTCGCCGCTGAGCTGCTGCGCAAGGACCCCGACCTCCGCCCGGAGGGCAAAGTGAAGGTCAACTGGGCCTACTTCGCGTCCTGCGGGCCCAACTTCCTGTTCACCGACGTGGCCATGGCCACGGTAAGGCTCCTGAAAAGATATTCCGGCGACGGCATCTTCATAGAGAACCAGTGCTGCGGCCTGCTGGCCCACAACTACGGCCGCCTGGAGGACGCCCGCGAATTCGCCCGCCGCAACATCGTCCGCTACGAGGAACTGAAGGCCGTTCACGGCTATTTTCCCGTGCTGGCCGACTGCGCCTCCTGCGCGGCTTTCATGAAATCCTACGAGCAGCTTTTCACCGCCGACGACGCCTGGCGCGCCCGCGCGCGCGCCTTCGCCGGCGCGGTCCGCGACGTCCTGGAATTCTTCAAACCCGAGGACCTGCCCCCCACCACCAAGGCGCAGCAGACCGAGCACGGGGTGGTCACCTATCACGATTCCTGCCGGGCCTGCCACGGTCAGGGCATAAGGCGCGAGCCCCGCGCCGTGATACGCAAATTCACCGGAAAGCGCTACGTGGAACTGCCCGAGAGCGAATGGTGCTGCGGCGGCGCCGGGGCGTACGCCTTTACGCAGCCGGAGATCTCCGCCCGCGTGCTGGACCGGAAATTGCGCAATATAGCCTCCATCCAGGCCGAAACCGTGATAGTAGGGGCCACCTCCTGCCTGATACAGATAAACGCCGGCCTTCAGGCCGCTTATCCGGGCGCCAAGGCCGTGCACTACAGCGTTTTTCTCGACAGCAATAATGCCGCCGGCCATTAGCGCTTTAATGCTAAAATACAGTTATGCCAAGGGTTGACGAATGACAAGGGTCGATGAACTTGAGACCAGGCTGCGCCTGCTCGTGAATTTCGGCGGGGTCGTTTCCAAGGAAACGAACCTCGCCAAGCTGCTCGAGCTCATAGCCGAACAGGTCAGGACCATCATAAACTGCGACCGCTGCAACGTTTTCATACTCGACCGCTATACCAACGAGCTGTGGTCCAAGGTGGCCCTGGGGATGCAGCATACGGAAATAAGGGTGCCTTTCGGCAAAGGTATCGCCGGGCATGTGGCTTCCTCCGGGCAGACCATCAATATCCAGGACGCGTACCAGGACCTCCGCTTCAACCACGACCTGGACCGCCTCACGGGGTACCGCACGCGCAGCATCCTGGCCGTGCCGCTGAGGAACGTGGGAGGCCACATCATAGGCGTGTTCGAGGCCACCAATAAAACCGGCTCCGCCTTCAACATCGACGACGAAGGCATCCTCCAGCTGATCAGCTCCCTGGCGGCCTCGGGCATAGAGAACGCCCAGCTTTACGAAAGCCTGTCGAAATCGCAGTTCGAGACCATTTACCGCCTGGCCGTGACCGCCGAATACCGCGACCAGCACGACACCGCCATCCACCTGCGCCATATCAGCGAATATTCCGCGCTGATAGCGCAGGGCCTGGGGCTGCCGGAGCGCGAAGTGGAGAACATCCGCTACTCCAGCCCGCTGCACGACATCGGCAAGGTGGGCATTTCCGACGCCATCCTGCTCAAGCCCGGAAAGCTGACCGCCGACGAGTTCGAAGAGATGAAGAAGCACACTATTTACGGGGCCAAGATCCTCAGCAACGCGGAAAGCTCGCTGCTGCAGATAGCCTGCAAAGTGGCGGCCTCCCACCATGAGAAGTTCGACGGCACCGGCTATCCCGCCCGCCTCAAGGGCGAGCAGATACCGGTCTACGCGCGGGTTGTGTCGGTAGCGGACGTTTTCGACGCCCTGTGCATGCAGCGCGTTTATAAGCCGAAATGGGACCCCGAAAAGGCCAGGCAGTACATAAACGAGGAAAGCGGCCGCTCGTTCGACCCTGCGGTCGTAGACGCTTTCGAAAAAGTATACGGCGACATCCTCAGGACGCATCTGGCCGGCGACGGGAAGACCACGATAATCCCGGGCATAACGAAAGAAATGAACCGCCACGATTACTGACGGCCGCGCGGGTTCCGCCTGCAAAAGAGCCTGAAACTTTCAGGCTCTTTTTGCATCTAAACAGCGTACAAAGATCCAAAAGGAGCGGACCATGAACGAAATGAAGATCACTTTCCCGGGCGGGAAAAAAGTCAGCGCGCTTTGGCACGGGTTTGAAATAGCCACCGACCAGCCGGCGGGCGGCGGCGGGCAGGGCTCGGCGCCCACCCCGTTCGATCTTTTCCTGGCTTCGCTGGGTACCTGCGCGGGCATCTTCGCCCTGGGCTTCATCCAGTCGCGCGGGCTTTCGGCCGAAGGTCTCGGGATTACCTTGTCGTTCGAGCAGGACGAGAACACCCATCTGCTGAAGAAGGCCGTCTTTAAAATAGCGCTGCCCGGGGATTTCCCCCCGAAATACAAGGACGCGGTGATAAAAGCCGCCGAACAGTGCCTGGTAAAACGCACCATGGACAACCCGCCCGCGTTCGTAATTACGGCGGAATAAAAAATTTCAGATCTTGATCTTGGCTATGGCGGTGCTGACCAGCAGGAACTCAACCGTGAGCACGAGGGCTATCAGGATGCCCCAGACCAGGGCTACCTGCGTAATAAGCCAGGCGAACAAAACCAGCGACAGCGTGCACAGCGAAGCCAGCCAGACCACGCGCCGGCGTGAAAAGCCCACCTTCTCCAGCCGCAGCGCGAAATGGTCCTGGCTGCCCACGAAAGGCGAATGCCCGCGGCGCAGCCGCATTACGGAAACGAAAAGAGTGTCGTAAATGGGCACGGCCAGGATGAACAGCGGCGCGTACACGCCCAGCGGATTTACCTCGGTGTATTTGGTGCCCATGGCCACCAGCGCCAGCACGAAGCCGCAGAACAGGCTGCCGGAATCCCCCATAAAGATCTTGTATTTCTTCGAGAAATTATACGGCAGGAAACCCAGCGCCGCCCCGGCCAGCGCCGCCGAGGCGAAATTGACGTAAATGGCCTCGGAAGGGAAGGCGATGAGCAGGAAACCGAAAGCCGCCAGCGCGGCCTGGCCGGCGGAAAGCCCGTCCATTATGTCTATCAGGTTGAACGCGTTGGACACTCCCACTATCCACAGCACGCTCAGGGCGAACCCCAGGTAATCGGGCTGGATAAAGTGTATCCGGATCCCGTAATAAGCGGTGAAGACCGCCACCCCGAACTGCACGGCGAACTTGGTCTTAACTCCCAGCCCCTTGGGCTTTCGCAGGTCGTCGAGCAGGCCCAGCACGAACATAACTCCGCCGCCGAACAGGATAACGCGCAGGTCCCTGAGCGTTCCGGTAGGGAAAGAGGTGTAGAACCGCATTACCACCAGAGCGGCGAAAAAGGACAGGAAAACCGCCGCGCCGCCCAAAAGCGGGGTGGGGACCTTATGGGTCTTAATGTCGGTAGGCTTATCCAGGTGGCCGCCGCGTATGGCCAGGCGGCGCAGCAGCGGCGTGAGACAGAGAGACAGCACCAGCGGAAGCAGGAAAGCGATCAGGTACAGCCGGAAATTCTCGAGCAGGTCGGTCATAGGTCCTTCATCAGCGCCGCTATTTCGGCCAGGCTTTCCTCCACCGGAGGCAGGCCGCGCCCCAGCTCCCTTACCAGTTTTTCCGTCTTCAGCCCGGCCCGCAGCGGCCTGGCCGCGGGCTGCCCCAGCTCCGCGGTCAGCCGCGGCTCCAGGAAAGAAGGATCGAAACCGAAAACCGAGCAGGCCTTCAGCGCGAAAGCGTAGCGGTCCATTACTTCCGGCCCCACCACGTTGTACACGCCGCCGGCGCCCTTAAGCGCCAGGTCCAGCATGGCCGCCGCCAGCGCCGGCGCGTAAGTAGGGTTCGAGAGCTGGTCTTTGGGCACGCGCATCGCAGTTCCGGAGCGGTGATTGGCGATAAGCTGCATGATGAAATTCTTGGCCGCGGGCGCGTAGCTGTAAACCACGGTGGTCCTTATCACGAGCGCGGCGGCGAGGGACAGCGCCGCCCGTTCCCCCTCGAGCTTGGTGCGGCCGTAAACGCTGACCGGGTTCACCGGGTCGTCCTCGCCGTACGGGCCTGCCTGGCCGTCAAAGACGTACTCGGTCGAAAGATAGACCAGCCGCGCGCCGCGGGCGCGGCAGTGCGCGGCTACCGCGGCGGGGCCCAGGGCGTTGACGCGGCGCGCCAGTTCGGGGTCGCGCTCGCAGCCGTCCACGTACGTCATGGCGGAACATAAAAAAACGATATCCGGGCGGGCCTGCGCGAAAACCTCCTTTACGGCGGCCGGCTGCGCGAGGTCGAGACGCAGCTCTTCGCCGCCGACGCCCGCCCCGCTGACCGCGATATTTCTTGAAGCGCACTGCCCGGTGAGAACTCCGCCGATCTGGCCGGAAGAGCCTATGATAAGGGCTTTCATGGGAGGAACGACGCGTCGGAAAGGCTGAGGCGCAGCCACAGTATCTTAAGAACGCCTTTTACGGCGTCCTTGTAATTTATTTTTTTGCCGTCTTCCCTGGAGCGGGAAGCGTAGTTAATGGGTATCTCCCTGAACCGCAGGCGCCGGAAAGCGGCCTTGCAGGAAATTTCCGCCTCTATCTCGAAACCGGCGGAGACCAGGTTCATCTTTTTAAGCAGCGGGGCCCGGAAAGCCTTGTAGCAGGTATAAGAATCCGTCATGCGGGCGCCGAAAAGCAGGTTGGTCAGGAAAGTAAGGAACTGGTTGCCCCACAGGTAGAGCAGGTTGTAGGTTTTGGACTGCCCCGAGAGCATGCGCGAACCGTAAACCACGTCGGCCGCGCCGTCCTCTATCGGCTTCACGATGGCGGGGATATAGGCCGGGTCGTATTCCAGGTCCGCGTCCTGGACGATGATGATGTCGCCGGACGCCGCGTTAAAACCGGTGATAAGCGCGCCGCCTTTCCCGGTGTTGCGCGCGTGCTTTATGAACTTCAGCTCGAAAGGGAATTCCCCGGCGGCCAGCGCCTTATCCACCCACTCCCTGGTCCCGTCGGTGGAGCCGTCGTCGACTATGACTACCTCTTTCTCGAGCGGCACCGCCGCCAGGGCCTTGAGCACGGCAGGCAGGGTGCGCATCTCGTTATAGGACGGCACGACGATAGTGGTCTTCATTATGAAAATTATAACAAATAATACAAAAGGGATTTAGCGCCGGGCGGCGCGCGGGGAATTATTACGACGCCAGCGCCGCCGCCAGGTCAAGGGGGATTATGGTCAGCACCTCGCCGCGGCTGACGCGGGAATCTCCGTGCACGCTGACCGGGGAGACGATTATCCGGAAGTTCTGGCGCGGCTCGACATGGGCGCCCAGGCCCTCGGCGATATACCCGGCGTCCCCTTTCAGCATGAGAGGGACCGAAGGTATTGCGCTTTTTTTAAGGGTGTTCTGCAGATAGTTGATAATGGCGTTAAGGATTATGTTGCCCAGTTCGAGAAGCATTTCCTCGTCGAAGCGCGGGACCGAGGCGCCGGCCGCCGGCAGGGATCCCCCGACAAAACACTTCGCTATGTGCGCGACGTCTTCCAGCTCGAAGAACATCAGCGAGATGAACGGGAACCTGTCCTGAACGTGGATGTAAACGGCGGCGGCGGCCGGATCTTTAAATTTATGCAGGCTGACGGCCTCTGCGAGCGTGCCGGTAGAAACCCTTGTATCCCCCAAGCGCCATTCGCCGCCCGAGACCTTTGCGATCTTAAGGAGGCATTTTTCAAGGCCGGCGGCCGCCAGCCGCTCTAATACTCCGGTTTCCTGTTCGGTCATAGTCAGGCTATACGCTTCAGAACTTTATCGAACTCGTCGGGCGCGAACGGCTTGTAGATCACCGCTGAGGCGCCGTTGCGGAAAAGGTCCTTATTAACTTCGTCCTGCTCTATGGCGGTCACCAGTACCACCTTGGCGGCGGGGTCTATGGCCCGGATCTCCTTCAAAACCTCTACTCCTGACTTCCCCGGCATGATGATGTCCAGCAGCACTACTTCCGGCCTAAGCTCGGCGAAAACTTTTATCGCGCTGTCCCCGTCCCCCGCCTCGCCCAGCACCGTATGGCCCGACCGCTCCAGGATAACCCTTATCATGGCCCTTGTGCCGGCATTGTCGTCTACGATCATCACTTTCATAGAACCCCCCTCAAACAGTCAATAAAAACAAATAAAAATCACGCGCAGCGGCGCACCGGGACACGGTGTCCGGCGCATACCATTCATAGACTAACACTCTCCGCCCGGCTTGTCAAGGCCGCTGCGGCGGCGCGGGAACGTCTCGGGCAGGGCCGCGGCCCTGCTTATGCCTTGCCTGCCGCCGGCCGCCGGCCGGTGAACCGAGGTGCGCGTGCAGCGCGTCGCGCTCCGCCGCGGCGGCGGCCCTGGCGGGGTCCAGTTTCAGCGCCTCGGTAAGATAAATACAGGTCAGCTCGCGCAGACTGGAGCGCGAGATAGCGTGCGTCCGCCCGGTGCGGGCGTAAAGCCAGGCGCTGAAAGCCGCAAAAGCGTTAAAGGGCGAAGCCCCCTCGCAGATAAGCCCGGCGGTCTCGGGAAAGACGCCGCTGTTCGAGATAAGGTCCCAGTACCGGGCGAACCGGCGCAACCGCTGCATGGCGAAGAAATCCAGACTGTCGCTGCGGCGCAGTTCATAAGGCGGGAAGGGGCTGTAAACCATGCCCCAAATGGCTGTATGCCGCGCTATGGGCGCCCCGCGCAGCCGCTTCAGGATGCCCACCTGTATCTCCTGCGGTCCCAGCGCCGCCAGCCTGTCGAAGCCGGCGGCGAAGCTCTCCAGGCTTTCGCCGGGCAGCCCCGCCACCAGGTCGGCGTGCACATGGACCGAGGTTTCCCGGCGGAGCCTTGAAATATTATTTTCCACCGCGGCGTTATCCTGGCGCCGGCCTATGCGCGCCGCCACCGCCTCGTTGAAGGTCTGCACCCCCGCCTCCAGCTGCAGCGCCCCGGGCGGGAATTTTTTCAGCAGCGCGAACAGTTCTTCCGTCAGATGGTCCGGCACTATCTCGAAATGCAGGAACAACCCGGGCTGATAGCGCTCCAGGAAGAACCCGAGCACGGCGGCGGCGCGCCGCATGTCCAGGTTAAAAGTGCGGTCCACGAACTTGAACCTGCGCGCGCCCCGGGCCAGCAGCTTTTCCCAGGCCGCGAACAGGCCCTCCAGCGGAAAACAGCGCACCTCCCTGTCCAGCGCTGACAGGCAGAAGTCGCAGGCGAAAGGGCAGCCCCTCGACGCCTCGGTATAAATTACGCGGTGGGCGATGTCCTCGTCGGAATAAAGCCCGTAAGGCAGCGCCAGCAGGGCCAGGTCGGGCGCGGGCGCGGCTATGAGCTTCTCCTCCGGCGGCCGCCCGGCAAGCAGGCTGCGGCATAACTGCGCGAAAGCGGCCTCGCCTTCGCCTGTTATCACATAATCGGCGGCGCGGCAGATCTCCTGTCCGGCCGTCTCATGGCTGACCTCGGGCCCGCCGAGCACTATTACCAGTTCCGGGCGCAGCTGTTTAAGCTCCGCGGCCAGCATGCGGCATTCCGCGGCGTTCCACACGTATACTCCTATGCCCACTACGCGCGGCTTCAGGGCCAGGATCGCCTCGGCCGCTTCAGGCGTGCGGGTATCCGGGGTGAACTCCAGCAGCCGCGCGGCGCCGGACAGTTCACCCAGGTTGGCCAGCAGGTAGCGCAGCCCGAACGAGCAATGCTCGTATTTAGCGTTGAAAGTGGTAAGTACGATATCGGCCATAAAGAAGGCCGGGAAGAACCCCGGCCTTGCCCCTTAACTCCCGGCAGCCTCAGCTGCGGAGCTTGGCGCTGAAGTTCTTTATCAGTTTCTCCAGCACGGCGGCCATGCGGGCGCCCACGTCGGCGTCGTTGAGCGTGCCCGTCATCGACGTAAAAGTGAACCGGATGGTGAGGCTGCGGAACCCGGCGGGGATATTTTTGCCTTTATAAACGTCTATCAGCCGCGCCGAGGCCAGGTCCTGCACGCCGGAGAAAGACCGTTCCATCTCGGCCCACCCGTGCTTCTCCTCCAGCACGATTGAAAGATCGCGCCAGTTCTGCGGGAAGGCGGAAACCGGCTTTATCTTGGCCACCTTCTGCCAGAACTCGGTCTTGCCGGCCACGGCCAGGCAGGCCAGCGGGACCTCGAAGTAGAAAATATTATTATCCTTGAAGTCGAAGGCGGCCGCCACCGGCGCAGCCAGCCGGCCCGCGTAACCCGCGGCCCCCCCGCCCAGCTTCATCTCGAGACAGAGCCCCGGCTGGAAATAGGCCGGAGCTTTTTTAGGGCTTTCAAAGCGGAAGCCGCTGCGGCCAGCGAACAGCCGCGTCATCATCCCTTTCAGATGATAGAAATCCGCGCGGGCCTGCCCCCCTTTCCAGAAACCGCCCTCGGGGAAATCCCCGAACATCAGCCCGGAACAGTGCGTTTCCTCCGCCTTGCCGGCGTCCTTCCTGGCGCAGGCGACCCCCGTCTCGAAGATCAGCACGGAATCGCGGCCGCGGTTGAGGTTGTAGCGCAAAGTCTTGAGCAGCCCCGGCAGCAAAGTGGAGCGCAGGTACTGGTAATCGGAGGACAGCGGGTTCTTGACCTCCACCGCGTCCGCGGCTTCCAGCCCGCAGGCCAGCATTTCCCTGGCCGAGACGAAATCGTAATTATAAGCTTCGCTGAAACCCAGCGCGGCCAGCGTATTCTTCATTTCGGCGGTGACCGTCCACAGCGGCGTGACGGCGGAGGGCAGCATGGGCATATGCGACGCCGAGGGGATAACGTCGTAGCCTACGTAGCGCGCCACTTCCTCGGCCACGTCCCAGACCGACTCGATGTCCTGGCGGTAGGTGGGCACGGTGAACTTCCAAGGCTTCACGTCTTTAAGGTCGGGCTGGAAAGCCTTCAGGCAGGCATAGATCTCGCCGTCCACGATGCCGGTGCCGAGAATAGCGTTCACGCGTTCGGGGGAGATCGCCAGCACCGGCGGCTGGTACTTCACCGGGTAGTTGTCGGTGAGCTGTTCGGCTTTGGCGCCGGGCGCGGCCTCGAGTATAAGCGCGGCCAGGCGCCGGGCCGCCTTCACGGTCAGCTCGGGGTCGGTGCCGCGCTCAAAACGGTAGGAGGACTCGCTCTTGATGCCGGTGGTCTTGGAGGCCAGGCGCACCGTGGGCGGGTTAAAGCGGGCGGATTCGATTATGATGGCGTCGGTGTAGTCGGAGACGGCCGTCTCCAGGCCGCCCATCACGCCGGCCAGGGCCACCGAGCTCTTCGCGTCGGCTATCACCATCATACCGGCGTCCAGCTTAAGGTCTTTATTGTCCAGCGTGGTGAAATGCTCGCCGGGCAGGGCGCGGCGCACTTTTATCTCGGGGCCGGCCAGCCTGGAAATATCGAAACAATGCGTAGGCTGGCCCAGCTCGTACATCACGTAGTTGGAGCCGTCTATAAGGATATTGCCCTTGGGATTGGAACCCATGGCGCGCAGGCGCTCGGCCATCCACTCGGGGG
>SESF01018470.1_pt1 | contig 28570 bp, 20 predicted proteins | sample 3171521 | NCBI WGS metagenome assembly SESF01 (sample SAMN10866945, study PRJNA518727) | freshwater metagenome | biome: subpolar coniferous forest; feature: holomictic lake; material: water; isolation source: holomictic Lake 227, 6 m and 8 m depth | place: Canada: near Kenora, Ontario | collected...
GGACATGACAAATGTTCACTTTGAGAGTAGAGTTAATTTTATTTAAAAGGGGAAAGATAATATGAATAACGTCATGAAGCAATCACGAAACCATTTTCTGTATCGCGTGGGAGTCATGAGTTTTGTGCTTATTGGGATGCCGATTGTTGCCTTTTGTGTTGATGTCACGTCACCGCGCCAAGAGGAACGACAATGGTTTCGTGATGCCAAGTTCGGGATGTTTGTCCATTATGGAATGGTCAGCCTCTCGCCTTATGGCAAAACGCAGCCGATGCCTGCGGAGGTCAGTGTGGAGGAGTGGCAACGGCGTTTTACCGCATCGAAGTTTGATGCAAATGCAATAGCAGATCTCGCTGTTGAGGCAGGAATGAAGTATATCACCTTCACGCCGTATCACGGTGGTGGACCCTATATGTTTCGCTCCAAAGTGGCCCATCCAAACTCCGTGGATGATCTTCCGTCAAAGAAAGATCTTGTCGGTGAGATGGCCGCGGCCTGTCATAAGCGTGGACTGAAGCTGATGCTTTACGTGCATGGAAGCATCGCTCAGACCGATGCGCCCAATTATGAGCGCAACATGACGATCATTCAGGAGTGGTTGACGCAGTATGGCCCTATTGCGGGTTTATGGTTCGACACGGACAGTGCTTATTATAAGGATCCGAAGCGCAGCAAGTATCCGCATCTGAACGAGATGTTTGCCCTCATCCGTTCCTTACAGCCCACGTGTCTGATCTCGTTCTGTCATGGTGTGACAGGCGATGAGGACTTTCTCACGTATGAGCATCGCTTCCACGCGCAGTCAGAATTTAAGTATGTCCCTGACACGGTCAAGGCGAAACTTGCGGATAAGCCGGTTGAGATCTGTACGACATTGCAACTGAACGAGAAGGGGGGCAAAGGAACGAAGATGTGGTTCAACGTCGAAGGGGCTTATCACCGTACGGCGGATGAGGTCTGGCAGATTCTGGGGGAAACACGGCGCGATAACTGTAACTTCCTGTTGAACATCGGCCCATTGAGCGACGGTTCCATACACTCCGCGGATGTGAAGACCCTGAAGGAGATTGGTGCGAGGTTGAAGAAGTCCGGGTTCCCTGTGAGTGCGGCTACGGGATCTGCTACTAAGGAAGGTGAGGATCGATAACGATGTAGGCTGGTCAAATGATTCGAAACGCGCTAACATAAATCAGCAAATGTGGATTTCAATTTATGAAGAAGCTGACGACCTGTTTTTTAGCGTTTGGGAGTTTATTCGTTGCTTATCTTTCTCCGGCAGTAGAGACCCTGCCTGAAGTCGCTCCTTTGACGGACGACTATATTCTTCGCCAGTGGGGCGTGGGTGAAGGTGTTCCTGAAGCCATCGTGATGCATGTGACGCAATCACCAGATGGGTTTCTCTGGTTGACAACGCCCACCCGAATCGCACAGTTTGACGGTCAACGCTTCATCAGTCTCTTGCCTCAAGAACTCCCCCCGCAACTTCCCACCCTGTTGAGAGGTGTTCATTTTGACGCCAACGGAGGTTTTTGGATTTATGGAGATCGTGGTGTCTGGCGGCATGATACCAGGGGCTGGCGACAGATCACGCAGATGGCAGATGGTGGACGCGTCATGCGTCTTTTGGATGATCCCAAGGGGGCAGTCGTATGCGTGGCGCAACGTATGCTCTGTCGCGTCACAGGTGATACCGTTGAAACAGTTCCTTTTCATGGCGAAGGCATGATCAACGATGCTGTCTTCTCTTCGGACGGACACCTTCGATTAGCTGCGGATGATGGGGTCTATCGCTTAATTGGAAACGCGTTAGAAAAAGAAGAGACGCCCCTCGATCCAGATCGCTATTCCATCGTTCAAGCGACGGTCTCCGGCTCCGTGCTGGTTAAGGGGCGGAAAGGGTTCGCGATTTTGCGCGAGGGCGGCTGGCAACGATGGGAAGGTCGGGACATTCTCTATCCGCGCAGAATCCATAGCGACACGCTTTTCATGGAAAGCGATGACGAGGTGTGGGTCGCTGGCAGCGTTGTCGGCCATCTGAAAGGGAATGATTACAAAGAACTAGGCCGGCGTGACGGTTTTGTCACCTCCACCGTGCACCATATTTTTAAAGATCGATCCGGATCGTTCTGGCTGGCGACACGCGGGGGACTTTATCAGTTACGTCCGAGAACCGTACAAGTGGTGCACAACACAACAGGGGTGGGATCAGATGCGTTTTTAGCTGTTATGGAAAACAAGGATGGCACGCTTCTCTGTGGCGTTGACGGTGCTGGACTTCTTCAAGGAACAACACGGACATTACATCCGGTAGATGTACAAGGGTTTCCACAAAATTCAGTCGTTAGCGCGCTACTCACAGGTCGCGAGGGGTCATTGTGGATTGGGACACAGGGTGATTATCTCTGGAGCCGCGAGGCCCAAACAGGGGTGGTGCGCCGAAATGTCCGGAGCGATGAGAGCATCAGTTCCTTATTGGAAGCACGCGATGGAGCGATGTATGCTGGTACCTGGTCAGGTCTCAGGCGTGTAGAATGGGAAACGGCTGCTTCCTTGCGAATCCGAGGCGGCATGCCCCATGCTGCGGTGCATGCCCTTCTTGAAGACCGTATGGGTCAAATATGGGCGGGTCATCAACATGAAGGGCTTGTCGGTTTCTCTCCAACCCAAGTACTTGTCAGAGTGGGCATGGCGGATGGCCTGCCCGATTCGTCCGTACGAGCACTTTGCGAAGATGAGAAGGATGGACTTTGGATCGGTACCATGAAAGGGCTGGTATGGAGGCGCAACAACGGTCATCTCTTTGTCTTTGGCGAGAACGAGGGGTTACCAGATTCTGATATCCGTCAAATTTTGAAGGATGGAAGCCATGGGCTTTGGCTGGGTACCGCATCAGGCATCGTTCATATTGATCGAGAGGATGCAGAAGCTGTCGCGACGAAGAGTAGGAAAACGTTGCGCGTAAGCGAATATGGTATTCCCGAGGGGCTGGTCAGCGAGGAATGCCCTGCCGGCTATGGGCATGCGAGCCTCCGCCTAAGCGATGGGCGTCTCCTCTTCTGCACCCTGAGAGGTCTCGCAGTGATTACACCCCAAGAGCGTCCGATGGCACCCAAAGTGATGACAACAGCATGCCTCGAAGAGATTAAAATAGGAGAACGCGTCTTATGGTCGCGGGCATTGATTACGTGTGAGCCTGTACCGAAGGTTGAGTTGCCCGCAGGGACACGTCAGGTCTCTGTTCGCTATGCTGTTCCCGAGTATCAGGCTCCTGACCGGATCCTTTTCCGACACCGTCTCGAAGGCTATGAGGATACGTGGTCGGAAAGCACCAAAAACCATACGATTCTCTTTCAAAATTTACCCCCTGGACGATATATTCTTCGACTTTCAATGCGACTACGTAATGGCGACTGGACGGATCAAGGCGTATTAGTCAATATTGTATTACCTGCCCTCTTTCAGCAGACCATCGCCTTTAAGGCTCTGCTGATCTTCTGCGCACTATTATTGGTGGGGAGTGTTGTTTGGTATGCGGAACGTCGTCGCCAGTTACGCCGTATCGCCATTCTGGAACATGAGCGAGCGATCGAACAGGAACGTTCCAGGATTGCTCGTGACCTACACGATGACATCGGCGCTGCTTTGACGCGTGTTGCGATCTTGGGTAATTTGACGCAGTCCGATGCAGGCGACCTCGACAGTACGACTGCCCACGGAAAAGAACTTTTCAATACAGCGCAACGCATGACCCGTAGCTTGCGCGAGATCGTCTGGGCTCTGAATCCGCGCAGTGGCGCGACAGAGGACTGCATTAATTTCATGACGCAATATGCTCAGCAGTTTTTAGGGGAGAGCGGACTCCATTGCCGCCTGAATATTCCCGACACTGTTCCAGAAGCGATGGTGGATGCACGGGCTCGCCACGCCTTGCTGATGGCGTTCAAAGAGGCGCTGAACAACGCCGTGAAACACGCAGGGGCCACGGGCTTGAATGTGCTGTTTTCGGTTGAGGGCAAGCTGCTGAAGGTCAGTGTGGAAGATAAAGGATGCGGGATGGATGTTGCCGTAACCGAGTCTGCACGTCGAGGGCATGGTATTGATACGATGCGGCAGCGGATGAACGACTGCGGAGGACGATTTGAAATAACGAGTCAGCCAGGAAAGGGGACGACGGTGCTTCTGGAGGTGCCACTAGTAGACATGAAGAGGAGAACGTAACATGGATAAGAAAGCGCACGTCATTCGTGTGGCGATTGTTGAAGATGATGCAGGTATCCGGGAAGGCCTAGCAGAAATGCTTCGCCGTATTCCTGAGTGCCGCGTCGTCGGCGTATTTTCAGATGGCAAGGCCGCTGTGGATGGACTTCGTCCGCTCAAACCAAATGTTGTCTTGACGGATATTAATATGCCCGTCATGGACGGCGTGGAATGTGTCCGAATTCTTTCTGGAGCTATGCCGGATACCGAGTTTGTGATGCTCACGATCTATGAGGATACCGAGACGATTTTCAAGGCACTCGAAGCTGGAGCCTGCGGCTATCTGCTGAAACCTGTTTCGCTTGAAGCCCTGGCCAATGCAGTCCGGGATGCGAGTACAGGCGGCGCGCCCATGACCAGCAGTATCGCACGCCAGGTAGTGCGCTACTTCACTGCCCGGCGTAGTGCCCGTCCCATGGACTCGGAGACGCAATTGGGCCCCCGCGAAGAAGATGTGCTTCGCTCGCTCTCCCGGGGGGACACCTATATTGAGATCGCCTCCCAGTTAGGCATCTCTTACAGTACGGTACATACCTACATCAAACGCATCTATCAGAAACTGCATGTCCATTCGCGCGGGCAAGCGGTTGCGCAGTTCATGAGTTCACAAAAATAATATTTTGACTGTACCCAGTTTTGGCGACATGACAGATTTTCGGTTTAGGTATATAGTTTAAAAACGTTCAATAAGTCAGAGTCGAAGACTCACGATGCAAGGTAAGAACACATGATGAAAAGAGTACATGGTTGGTTGTTGTTGGTGCTGGGATGGACGTTGGTTTCGACTGGCGCCGTGAAGTCCATTGAGAATGAGTGGCTGAAGATCACTGCTGAGCCAGAGAACGGGGCATTTGAGATACGCCCCAAGCAGGGACTAACGGCTGTGGTTATGAAGGGGGTTCTGCCCGAGGGCGGAAAAGAACTGGTAGCTGTGACAACTGAGCATCGGACCCTGGGCCGCGGGCAATCCCTGCAGTACAAGGGAGGCGCGCTCATCCTCTATCCGAAACTGCCGTTTGCCGTAATAGCCAGCGCCTTGCACAACGCAGGTGACAAGGAAGCCGTCTTGAATAGGGTCCCGCTCATGCCACTTTCGGTTGACATGGGAAAGCGGGCGGAAGAGCTGGTCATGTATGGTACCGGAACCCCGCCGGTCGCAATGGCTCCGCTGACCAACCGGCAGGCCTCTGCCGCTTCGGGAGAGGGCAGTTATGTCTGGCTTGCTTTGGCTGAACCTGTGAGCCGGAATGGCGTAGTGGCGGGTTGGCTGACGCATGACCGCTCCAGTGGCATCATCTTTACTGACATAACGGATGGCAAGGTCATAATCAAGCCGCGTGCGGACTATGGGCGCCTCACGATCCCGGCTGGCGAACATGTGCCCATGGAGCTGTTCGCGGTCGGATTTTTTGAAGACGCGCGCTTGGGGTTGGAAGCTTTTGCGGATGCCTTGGCCGTTGTCTACGAGATCAAGCTTCCGCCGCAACCTTCTGGACATTGTACCTGGTATCATGGCAAGGCATTGAATGAAAAAATACTGCCTGCTCTCACCGAATTTGCAAAAAAGGAACTGCTGCCTTTCGGCTATGCATTTATCCAGATTGATGACGGTTGGCAATGTGGCGTGGGGCGTAACGGTCCGGCCAAAGATTTTTCAAATTACCGTTCTCCCGGCCCTTACGGCACAGAGGGCATGAAGGGGGCGGCCGATATGCTTAAGCGGAATGGCTTTACACCAGGGTTATGGCTGATCCCCTTCGCCGGGACGTGGGATGCGCCCGAGTTCGAGAAGCGTCAGCACTGGTTTGTTAAACGCGATGACAACAAGCCGTATGTCGTGAAATGGGGCGGCTCATGCCTGGATCTGACACATCCCGAAGTGCAGACTTATGTGCACGATGTTGTGAAGCGAATCGTCCATGAATGGGGCTATGCTTATCTGAAGCTCGATGGGTTATGGACCGGTCTGGCAACAGGAATGGTTTATGTGAACGACAAGTACCGCGAGGATAAACTGGGGGATGCCGTCTTTTACAATCCGAAGACCACGAATGTGGAGGCCTATCGGAAAGGCTTGAAAATCGTCCGGGAGGCAGCAGGGGACAAAACCTATATCCTCGGCTGCAATGTGTCACAGAATATGCGCACGTTTGGAGCCTCCATCGGGCTGGTGGATGCTATGCGCGTAGGCCCTGACAATGATTCCCAGTGGCTCCTGCGGGGGGAATACCGATTGCTGGCGGGGGTGCGTACGGGAACGCGCAACTATTTTATGCACCGCCGGGTCTGGCATAATGATCCAGATCCTGTGTATGTACGGGCCTCTGTGCCGACGGAACATGCGCGGTTGATCTGCTCGTGGGCCGCGCTGGCCGGGCAACTGACGGTCGCGAGTGAAAATCTTCAGAAACTCCCTCCTGATCGGCTGGATATGCTGCGCCGGATCATGCCCGCGCATCAAGCCACAGCTCGGCCCGTTGATTTCTTTGAGGAACCGCTCGCGCGGATCTGGCGAGTGACGGATACGAAGTCGAATGTCCAACGAGATGTGGTGGGGCTGTTTAATTGGGATGACGCAGACTATACTTTTAACTACTTCCTCAAACGGGCAGGTCTGGACGCTGCTTCCTACGTCGCTTTCGACTTTTGGAAAAATCGTCTGGTGGAATCCATCCGTGAAAAGTTCGTCTTCACGCTTCCACCTCATGCGTGCAAGGTGCTGGCGTTAAGACCCGAGACGGACCATCCTCAGCTCCTGAGCACCTCCCGGCATGTCACCCAGGGTATGATCGACGTCATGGAGGAACGATGGGATGCAAAGACCTCTTCCTTAAGCGGTGTCAGCCATGTCGTGGCCAATGACCGGTATGAGTTACGCGTGGTGCTTCCAGCTTCTGGCAGTCTGACGGTCGGTCCGGTTCATGTTTCAAAGGCGGACCAGGAAGCAGGGGTTACGATTTCAGCCGCCGCTCCAGAAGGACGGCTCCTTCGCATCGTTATCAAAGTACCGACAAGCCGCGATGTAGCCTGGCACGCGTCATTTAGATGTAATTAGGGATTGCCTTCCGATGGGGTATTTTCTATAGTGAAACAATAACAAGTTTGTTAAATAAAGCGCAAACGTAATAAGGGAGACTCAGAAGATGAACAACGTGCATAATGGGGACGCGAAAATGGCTTTTTTCGCGCTGGTCTTATCAGGAATAGTTATACTCCAGTCTGCCGCAGGAGAGGCGCAGTACCAATGGAAGTCAAGCACTGGGGAGTTGGCGCTGATGGATCATGAGCGTGTGGTCTGGCAGTTCAATGGCGTGAAAGGGGAAGGGAAGCCTTGTTTTCACCCGTTGACCCTCACCAATGGCACCTGTATCACGGAACTTCGTCCTGCAGACCATCCGTGGCATCGCGGGTTGTGGTGGTCCTGGAAGTACATCAATGGTGTCAACTATTGGGAGGAGAATAAAAAAACAGGGATGTGCGACGGTCGGACGGAGGTTGTGACGCTGAAAACGGTATCCAATCCTGATTTTTCTGCTCGTATGGAGTTGGAACTGAGTTATCATTTGCCGGAGAAAGAGCCTCTGATGCGTGAAACGCGCGTCGTGACGGTCAGTGCTCCCGATGCGAAGGGCGATTATTCCATCGACTGGACCGCTACGTTTACGGCCGGTTCGGCGGATCTGAAGCTGGACCGGACGCCACCCAAAAATTTTTCCGGTGGCTACGCAGGTTTATCGTGCCGCATGTCGAAAGCTTGCAAAGACTGGACCTATACAGGCAGCGACGGAACCGTCGGTGCGACCAACCTGTACGGGAAGTGCGTTAAGTGGATCGACTTCAGCAAGGGCGGTGGGATCACGATTTTCGATCATTCATCAAATCTGCGCCATCCGACGAGTTGGTATCCAAATCGGATGCCATTCTTTAGTCCGGCACTGCTCTTCAAGGAGCCCTACACCTTGGCAGCAGGCAAGACGCTGACGCTTCGTTATCGCATCTGGCTTCATTCGTCGTCCGTTGACAAGGAGACGCTGGAGTGTGTCTGGCAAACCTTTGGCGAGGCCGCAAAATAGAGTGAGTAAGGGCCCTGCGTGTTGGCGCATGGGCAGATGCGCTGGGCGAATAGGCGTCCCCGCCTGTTCACTGGCGTCCGGCGACTGCAGGACACCAGCTAATTTCATATTGCTCTAGTGTACATGTACAGGCGAGACGCCTATACGCCCAAGATGATATCGAATTGCAGATGTGTCTAACTACTAACGTGAGAACATGGTTATGAATGTGAGTGAAACAGGGATGTTTATTATCGCTGCTTCGGTTATGGGTGTGTTGTCTGCAAGTGGAGCAGATGTGCCTGTCCCTGTGATTAAGATTGCACAATTCAAAGGTGACCGGCTGGCGGCTATCAGTTATACCTTTGATGATGGTACGCTGGGACACTACAAAGTGGCTGCTCCTTTGCTGGAGAAATATGGTTTCTGCGGAACGTTCTTTGTCGTGCCGGGACGGATATTGGATGAACCAACAACGGAAGCGACGTTTGTGGATGCTAAGGGTAACACGCGTTCGCGTCCGGTCAGTTGGAAAGAGTGGCGCGAACTGTCGGCGCGGGGTCACGAGGTGGCCAATCACGGCTTAGACCATAAAAAGCTTCCAGGCTTGATTGATGAAGAGGTCGCCCAGCAGGTGCAAGAGGCACAGCGTCTCATCTCCGCGAAAGTCGGAGTGTCTCCGCTTACCTTCTGTTATCCAGGCAATGGACGTGACGAACGGGTCAGGGAGATCGTGATGCAAACCCATATTGCAGCCCGTGAAAAAGAGGACGGGTTCGGCGGCACCAACTTTACGGCTGCACTGGCAAACCGTGTGGTTGACAGGGCGATTGAAAGTGGCGGGCAAGAAGTAATCATGATTCATGCTGTCGCTGAGCCGGGTTATCAGCCCATATCGGAGGAGATGCTGGATGCGCATCTTAAGTACGTTGCTAGCGTGAGGGATAAGATCTGGGTCGACACATTCGCGAATGTATCACGGTATGTCCGCGAACGTGAAACTGCACAGATTGAAATCACGGAACAAACGGCGAACCAGGTGTCGTTCCGGTTGACGTGTCCTCTGGATTCAAAACGCTTTAACAGCGCCCTGACCTGCGTCCTGATGATCGGAACGCCTGTGACGACAGCATCCGCACAGTACGACACGAGCGGAATGGTTGTTCCGGTGGACGTCACCAACGACAAGCTGATGCTGAATGTCGTGCCAGGAACGGAACCGATAACCATTCTTTGGAAGTGAGAGAACATCCATTAAAACTACGGCGGACAAAGATGGAATGCTTGAATCTTGGAATAATGAAGGAAAGCTCTGTCGGGAGGGTGGTCGGATCGACCGCCGGACGGCGATCCGCCGTCCCTCCCCTTCTTCAATAAGGCAATAAGGCAATAACGCAATTCTTTCGAAGTTGAGGTAGGGTGTCCCCAATTTTGGCGACATGACAGATGTGCGATTTTCCGATAAACTAATCAACATTGGGTATTATTTTATTGAGGAGAAACTAATGAAAACAGACGCGATCCATCATTTGAAAAAGTCGTTCACTCTGGCAATAGGCCTACTGGCTTGTGCCCTTCAGCAACCAGCATTAGCGTTGAATCTAGGAAATCTCAACACGGTTGATACGCTCGATCTGAGCACGAGCAGCCTCACAGATACGGCCTTTACGGTGTGCAGCACGAACAGTACTATGACGAACACTGTACTGATTGGCGTCGGACAGGAATTGAGGATTAACGGCAATGTTACGGTCGGAACGAATGTCGCTGCTACCGCATCCTTTTTGACAATGTCTGGCGGAGGTCTTTTCGTGGTAGACAAGACGAACGGTGTGATCCAGATCGACGGTTCGACCGCTAACCTCGCCAATGCTGCCTTGTTAGGCATGGGCGGACTCGACACGTTCAGTGCAACATTGGGTACGGGCGGTATCTTTCGTGTGGGTGGAACTTACACGGGTAGTGGTGCTTCGACACCGATTCCGGCTGTCGACATGATTGTTCTGGCGACCAACAGTACAATCAGCACTGGGACGATCAGCTTGGGGCAGAGCACGGAGAATGTGAACGCGACATTGAAACTGGGCAGCGGAGTGAACACGCTGAATGTCAACGCGATCGCCCTTGGTTATATCCGTACCCCAGGTATCCTGCAATTCAACACGGGTTCCGGCACGGTGAAAATCCGAGGATACAACGGGACAGATGCAGATCGTGCAAATCTGACTGTGAGTGATCACGGTTCCGGCGTAACAGTAACTAGTCTTGTTGATTTTTCTGGCCATTGGGCTGATGTGATGCTTAATCAGGTGATGATTGGTAGGCGTAACGGAGGTTCCTCGGGTGCCAATGTTAGTACGGGAAATTTTATCTTCAATAGTGGCATATTGAATATGAACACCGTCACGCTTGGTTACATGGTTAGCGCCTCGGGAAATCCCGGTTATGGCGTAACAGGCAATATGATCTTGACCGGGGGTGTGACTGTTGTGAACAGTGGTATGATTATTGCGACCAACGCTTGGACGAATAATATCGCCTACGTCGCGCGTGGTACATTAACTGTTGGCGGTACTGCCAGTGTTACGGTTAACTCTCTGGTTGGCCCCGCTCTTATCGTTGGCGCGATGGCTAAGGGTTCGGGTGCTAGCCAGACTGCTACAGGCACAGTTGTTGTGACGGGGGGGACACTTACACTGGGGGGTGATCTTGCACACGGTGATGCCAGCACGAATAATGCTCGCGGTTGTGCGATTCTAAATCTCACCGGCGGTGCGCTGCTGATGCCTAATTATGCGATTGTCAACGTAGATAATTTCACGATGACGAATGCGATGCTTGCTGTCGGGGTGTATGCAGGTCTTCCGGTTCTTGCCAACATGGGAACGGGTGTACTGGCTCCCGGAGGAACGAATGTTGTTGGTAGTACGATTATCAGCAACAGTTACGTACAGGCATCGACCGCGACGCTGGACATTGATTTAGTGTCGAGGCTGAGTTATGACCGAGTGACGGTGACAGGTACTGTGACGCTGGCAGGGATGATTAATGTGCGGTCATTGTCAACAGCAATCGGTGATTTCGATGTCCTAACATCGGCCGTGAGCGTGAGTGACACCTCCACACTGGATGCAGGGGCACTTGCAGCGGGATTCAAAAAGACGTTGGTGAATGATAGCAAGACGGTCCGGATTTATAGACATCGCGGAACCTTTATCAGTTTCTTATAGGGATATTTTCAGTGAATTCATGATGGTGCGCAGTTTCGTTTCGTTGTAACTGCTGGGAGTATAGGCGTCCTCGCCTGTACAGCGAAGTGCCTGGGGTATGAGACTTGCGATCGGATAGCCGCTTCGACGGGGCTGTATGGTCATAGAACAAACGGGAACGCCTATTCGCCCAGTTTTTATGACCACGTCAGTCAAACGGGGATACGCCCCCTCATGATGTAGCGTTGTTTTGGGGACATGACATCTAATCAGGAATAGTGCAAAGTGAAATATTAAGTTTCAGGGGGAAGTTACACATGGAAAAGGCTTCTGTGTTCATTCAGGCAATCGTATTGTCGTTTGTTGCGGTTATGGCTCAGGCTGGCGGAGCGCCATTTTATGGTGACCCGCCGGATGCCCATCATCCGTGGGCTATTCACGACCGGAACCGTCCACAGCCGCCGCGTGTCGAGCCGGGGCCGATTCAGCCGTGTCCGCAGCCAGCCGACGCGATTTTGTTGTTCGATGGTACTGCGTCATCGCTCACTAACTGGGTGCCCGAAAAGGAGGGTCGCGAACTCAAATGGATTGTCCGGGATGGCGCCTTGGAGTGTGTCCCCCGGACAGGGTCGATCTGTAGCAAAGCCGAATTCGGCGATTGCCGTTTGCACATCGAATGGGCCGCGCCGAAAGAGGTCGTGGGTGTGAGTCAGGAACCGGGGAACAGCGGCATCTTTCTGGATGGCAAGGTTGAGATCCAGGTGCTTGACAATTACAACAATCCGACCTACGCCGACGGCTTTGCGTGTTCGATTTACGGGGTCTGCCCGCCCTTGGCCAATGCGCTCCGGCCTTCGGGTGAATTCCAGCAGATTGATATCACCTTCCGCCGTCCGATTTATAAGGACGGCAAATGCATCGATCCCGGCTATGTCACGGAGACCTGCAACGGCGTGCTGGTACTCGACAAGGCGCAGCTTGAAGGCCCGACAGGTCACAAGACGCGTACCAAACCTGGATCACTGCCAGAAATGGGACCTCTCAAATTACAGGATCACCGTTGTGCAGTTCGTTTTCGTAATATCTGGTATCAGCCCTTGCCCGCGCGTGAACCGGAAGCCGGTATCCACGGTCCGCTGAGTGTCGAGGCGACTGCGGCGCAGCGCAAAGCAACTGCTGTACGCATTCGCGAAGACGCTGCGAAAATCTCAAACAACCCGCTTGAACAGATGCTTCGCTATGCTGAGGCACTGGTCTATGAGAAGGATGATGCGACCTGTCAGAAGGTTGAGCAACTGGCAACGCAGTACCTTGAAGAGTTGAAGAAGATTCCAGCCAATAAGTTGTCTGCCCAGAAATCCAAGGCAAGATCTGTCCTTCAAGTGTTTCGTTATCTGGCCAAGCATAAAATTATTTCCAGCGACTTCGGCCCTTGCAAGGAACTCGAAACGCTGGCTCATACCCAGGGCTGGGACAAGGATCTCAAATAGGAAATGAACGAGGGAGTAACTTTTGTTGTATGGATCGCCGTAAGCTTGGGCGTATAGGCGTCCTCGCCTGTACAGCGAAGCGTGATGTCTATGGCTGGCGGCCCGGTAGCCGCCAGGGAACAGGCGGGGACCCTCCTACGCCAAGGCTACGGCGCGGCAGGCGCCTATTCGCCCAGCAAGGCATCCAAGTTCGCCATTCCCATATTCCAGCATTCCAGTGAAGTTTTAGACAAGGACTCTGTATGATGAAAACGCAAATGTATGTGTCCCGCCGTCACTTTATGGGTGGCGTTATCACGGCAGCCAGTGCGCCGATGATTATTCCAGCCAGTGCACTCGGTCTTGACGGAAAAACGGCTCCCAGCAATCGTATCGCGCTGGGGTCGATAGGCGTCGGCAGCCGCGGTTCGAGTAACACCAAGAGTATGCTGAACTTGAGTGACGTGCAGGTGGTATCCATTTGCGATGTGCGCAAGGATTATCGCGCGAGGATGAAGTCCCTTGTTGATAAGGCGTATGGCAACACCTCCTGTGTCGCGGTGAACGATTTTCGCGACATCACGCGTCGTCCCGATATCGATGCCATCATCATTGGAACGCCTGATCACTGGCATGTTCCGATTGCCATCGACGCACTGCGCCACGGCAAGGATGTCTTCAGCGAGAAACCAGAGACGCTCACTGTCCGCGAAGGTCGCCTTCTTGCTGATGTCGTTAAACGCACGGGCCGCGTCTATTCGGGGGGGAGCCAACGGATCTGGAATGACTATAACTGGTGTCATCGCATGGTACGTGGCGGAGCTATTGGCGATGTCAAGGAGATCTGGGTCAATGTCGGCAATCCCTCGCATCCGAGTCTGCTGCCCGAGGAACCCGTTATGGAGGGACTTGATTGGAATATGTGGCTCGGTCCTGCACCGTGGGTGCCGTTCAACAAATTGCTGCTCAACTTTCGTCGTTGGCGTGATTACTCCGGCGGTGGCATGACGGATTGGGGCGCACACACCTTTGGTGGAGCCCTCTTTGCCTGTAACCTCCATTTGACCGGCCCTGTCGAGATCCATCCGCCCGATGGCAAGGATTATCCCTTGCTTACCTATATCTATGCCAATGGGATGCGCATCTATCACGGTGGAAAATCGCCCAAGCTCACGTTCCGTGGCACAAAAATGGAGATCTCTTCCGATGATGCCAGTCGCATTCCAGCACCTCGTATCGTGATCCCGAATTACAGTGGCAGTGGAGGCATCCTTGGCGATTTTATCAACTGCGTAAAGACTCGCCAGCAACCCTTCCGTCATATTGAGACTGCGCACCGGGTTGCCAGTCATTGCCATCTCGGCAATATCTGTTACTGGCTCAACCGTCCGCTTAAATGGGATCCAGTCAAGGAGGAGTTCATCAACGACGACGAGGCAAACCGTTGGCTCGCACGTCCTAACCGCTCTTCGTGGCAGATTGTTTAATAGGAAATTAACCCATGCATTTTTTTATTTTTTCGTTACTCGTGTTGACTTTTACTGCTGGTATATTTGCTGGACCGCCATCTAAAATTCCGAAAACACAAAAATCCGCTGTCCAGCTTGTTGGTAATAGCTCGGAAGCCCAACTCGCAACAGCCTATCGTGATGCGCTTAAATTGCTTTTGGTGGGCCTTGCGACGAACGACGAAGCAGCGCTTGATACGCTTGAAGCTACTGTCCATAACGCTGGACGCCCAGGAGCAGAAGCAGAGCGGTTGGCGTGCTGCAATGCACTCGTGGCTGTATTAAATGTCGCTAGCACGATGCCACGCGTGAAGTCTTGTTTGCTTCATCAACTACACGTCATCGGCAAAGAAGAAAGTATTGCGACACTTGTTAAACTGCTGGGCGATGTGGAACCGCATGTTGCTTCCGATGCTCGCGCTGCGCTCATCAATAATCCAGCCTGTCCTGAACAGTTCCGCAAGCAATTCGTGGCTGAAGCTCTTAGCATTGATCAAAAGGACCCTGCTATCGTTGGCGACCATGCTCTCCAGCAGGCTTGGCAACTTCTTCATGAAGGCAAGTGTTCTGAAGCTGCCGCGGCGTTTGCCAAACTGACAACATCGAGTCAACATCGGCAAGTCCGTTTTGCTGCTGTGCGCGGTACGCTGGCTGCCGTGGGTGACGCTGCTGTTCCCCAGATGTTGACGTTGCTGGCAGGCGACGATGCGGACGGACGCATTGTCGCACTGGGTTGGATCAAGGAACTGTCTCCTCAAACACGTGCGACATTTGCCGCACGTTGTCCACAACTTCCAAGTGCCGTCCAAGCGATTGTGCTCGAATCGCTGGCCGGTTTGGGCGAGAAAGCAACTGTGCTACTGGCGCTCAACGGTTTACAAAGCAGTGATCCATTGCTTCAAAAAGCGGCTCTGACTGCACTTGGCAACCTCGGTCCGGCTGGCGGTGACGAGGCGGTTATCGCTGCGATGGAAGCATCTACAGGCACGAACAAAATAAATCTGATCGAGATGCTTGCTAAACGGGGAAGTCCTGCTGCTGTCCCCGCATTATTGGTGGTGATTGAAGGAACGGATGCAGCCTGCGCTAAAGCTGCTTGTAAAGCACTCGCCGAATTGGTCACTGAGGTTGATGCACCGAAACTACTTGCGAGGCTCGCTAACCCCAAACTTATTTATCGGACTGATATTGAGTCGGTGGCCATCAAGGCGCTGGCGAGAATCAATCCGCCCGAACAACGTACGATATTGGTGGAATCTAAATTAGGGGGTGCCACATCCTTTGATGTGCGACTATCAGCCTTGAGAATATATCGGTACTGTTCCGATGCTAAAGCCGTTGCCGCTGTGAAAGAAGCTATGGTCGACAAAGAGGACAGAATCCGTGAAGCGGCTGTTCGCGCTCTGTTTGATTGGTCGGATTGTAGTGCGTGGGATGCCATCATCGCGGTTTTTGAAAAGCCTGAGAGGCCTGCGTTGGGCGTGCTGGCATGGCGCAGTCTCATACGGTTAGTGCAGAATGCAAACAAGTCGCCGGATGATGTGCTCGTCGGACGGTACCGTCAATTACTGTTATTGGCACGCAGTGATGCTGATCGCGCTGCCGTGATGGGTACACTCGCTGAATGTGGTCATGTCGGTGCGCTGGACCTGGCTGTCCAGCAACTTTCAGTACCGAATCTACGCGCTGATGCTGTGACGGCAGTAAAGAGCATCGCGGCGTTGATTCGTAAGAAACACCCGAAAGAAGCGAAAACCGCAATTAAAAAATTGTAGGGAAAGGCTCTGTGCCTACCCGCACGATAAGGAGATAAACATGAGTGAAGTGAAGAACGTATTGTCCATTGTAACATTATTCGCAATGGTCTCAGGTTGCATACTGGCTACGGAAGCTGTGACACACAATGTATTGACTGTAAGTGAAAAAGAGGCGGGATGGAGGCTCTTGTTTGATGGCAAAACAACCGAAGGTTGGCGCGGCTTTCAACAGAAGAACTTTCCCACGAATGGATGGGTGGTTGATGCGGCCTGTTTAATGCGCAATGCCAAGGGCGGTGATCTGGTGACGAAGGAGACTTTCCTTGATTTTGAATTGAGTTGGGAATGGAAGATTGTTGAAAAGGGCAACAGCGGCATCAAATACCTTGTGGATGAGGCACGTCTCGACAAGAAGAATGGCAAAGTATCTAAAAATGCGCTGGGTAACGAATATCAGATGTTGGATGACGGAAAATACCCTGAACTTGGCCGTAAGTTTTTGACGGCATCATGGTACTCTGCGCTTGAGGCCAAGGGAGCCTCTCCGAAACCCATCGGCGAGTTCAACCTGTCAAAGATCATCGTCAATGGCAACCACTGCGAGCACTGGCTGAATGGCGTCAAGGTGCTCGAATATGAACTGGGTTCGCCGGTAACAGCAGAGTTGATCGCCAAGAGCAATTTCAAAAACGTGCCCGGGTATGCTGAAAAAAAGAGAACACCTATTCTGTTGCAGGATCATGGCCGTGATGTCTGGTTTCGCAACATTAAAATACGGGAATTGAAACAATGATCACCTTCCGCATCGTAATACTCTTTTTGCTGCTTCTCCCGCTTGTGTCTGGTCTGTCAAATAGCCAGGCGGCATCAAAACCAACAGATGCCGGCCTTGTTTTTTCCATGGGGGTCATTCCTCCCATCCCTGTGAAGAGTGACGAACATGTTTCGATCCATAAAAACGGTATTCTATATGATGTGTATTATGACCATGGGGCTAAGAGCAACGTGGCCATTTACGCCATTAATACTGGACGGAAGCAGTTGGTCCTTACCGTTGAAAAGCATCAGGCGATCTTGGAAAATCTGGTCAAACGCAACTTCACGGTTGTTGTGGCGGACTTCAAAGACAAGCACCTTAAAGGGATCGAACTGGAGAAGTACGTTGTCCAGCTCACCGCCGATGCACGGGAAGCGGCGGACGGCGTCTTGCACCAGTCGTCCATTATCTCTCGCTCCCTCGTGTTTCGAAAGGCAACCGTCAGTAGGACAGAAACTTATGCAAACAACTATTTCACGCTGATGCCGGGTTTTACCGTACAGCGGGATGTAACCTGGTTTCGGTATGGCGACATTCCCGCGCCGTTCCGGCAAGCGCTTGCCAAGCAGCTCGGCAAGCCTTCCGATGAGGCTGCTGCAGGCACGGTCAACACATACGACATTATCTACCCGGTCTATGGTCCGTCGGTTGGGGTGCTGACTAATTATGGATCGGATGAAAAAGGGCATCAGGATTACTATCCGCTGGAGACGATGTATCTGGTGATGGCCTTCGCGTTTAAGAACCTGGCGATTGTCCATCAGCAATATTTTAACGATCCGATCGGCGGGTACCATAAGGGATACGACTATTATGGCGACCAGTTTGCGCTGGCGTTTATCCGTCACCTGAAAGGCAATGCGGAGCGATATCATATTGACCAGCAGAAAATCTGCGGCTTTGGTTGCAGTAAAGGCAGTGAAGTGCCGGGGATGTTGCTCAATAAGCTACGTGCTACGCCTCAGTACAGGCATGTGAAAGCCTTGTTCAAAAAAGTTACATTAACTGAACAAGAGATGACCATACCGTCTCCGTATGCAGATGTTTCTTCTGAGATTGCCTGCGCGATCCTGGGTGCGGGAATCGCCAATTCGGATCTGGGCAACGATCATCTGATGCCCTGGGACAACGAGCCGGCAAAGCATATTTCGCCGTTCTTCCTCTATGCGGACCATCGCGCCGACACACGGTTGAACACGCGTAACACGGTTGCCAAAGCGCGGGCGCATGGCGTCACTGTGGAGACAGCGGAACTCAGCGCGCATACGTGGCCCTTCGGTCCTGCGTATGATCAGGCGTCTTTGTTTGCGGACAGATTTTTACAACCGAACTACTAAATCAAACGATCATACAAGAAAGAAATAACAAACGATGAAATTTAGAATATCCGTGGTTGTTTGTGCGCTCGTGGGGGCGAGCGCGGTTCTGGCAGGAAATTTTTATGTGGCTGTAGATGGCAATGACGCCAACGTTGGGACACAAGAGAAACCCTTCGGCACCCTATCCCGCGCACAGCAGGCTATTCGAGAGCAAAAGTCTGTAGGTGCCACCGTATGGTTGCGAGGGGGCATCTATTATTTGACCGCTCCTCTGGTGTTCACGGCTGAGGATTCCGGGCGATCGAATGCGCCGGTCGTATATGCGGCAATGCCGGGCGAGCATGTTGTCATCAGTGGCGGGCGGAAGCTGGAGCTGGAGTGGAAACCCTACAAAGACAAAATCATGCAGGCGCAGATGCCTGCCGGCTTCACAACCGACCAGCTCTTTGTGAACGGCAAGTTGCAGCCGATGGCGCGGTATCCGAATGTTGACCCCAAGGTGCGGATCTTCAACGGCTATGCGGCGGATGCGATCGGCCCGGAACGGGTCAAGCGCTGGGCCGATCCGAAGGGAGGCTTTATCCATACGCAGCATCATGCGCGTTGGGGCAGTTATCATTATCTGATCACGGGTAAGGATGCAGAGGGCAAGCTGCTCTACGAGGGCGGCTGGCAGCACAATTACAAGAGCACGATGCACGATGAATATCGGATGGTGGAAAATATCTTCGAGGAACTGGATGCCCCGGGCGAATGGTTCCTGAATCCTAAAACAGGGACGCTCTATTTTTATCCGCCGGAAAGCGTGGACATGGCAAAGGCTTTGGTGGAAGGTGTGAGGCTTACGCAACTGGTGGAGTTCAAAGGTACGCCGGAGAAGCCTGTGCAGTGGATTGCTCTGAAGGGGTTGACCTTCCAGCATGCGGCTCGGACGTTCATGGAGACCAAGGAGCCGTTGACGAAGAGCGACTGGCGCATCGGGCGCTTCGGGGCGGTCTTCGCGGAGGGGACGGAAGACTGCCGCATGGAGGGCTGCCGCATCGACAACGTCGGCGGCAACGCGGTCTTCGTAAGCGGTTACAACCGGCGCTTCGCAGTGCGTGGCTGCCACCTGACAGAGATCGGCGCCAGCGGCGTCTGCTTGGTGGGCAGTGCCAAGGCTCTGCGCGAGCGGAGCAAGAACGGCAACTACGATGCGATGGAGAAGATCCCCGGACCCGCAACACCGGATTATCCTGTCGCCTGTGTGGTCGAGGAGTGCTTGATCCACGACATCGGGCGGGTCGAGAAGCAGGTCGCTGGCGTGGAGATTGACATCGCGCAAGGGGCGACAGTGCGGCATTGCTCGATCTACGACTGCACACGGGCTGGAATCAGCATCGGCAGCGGTTCTTTCAGCGGCCATCTGATCGAGTTCTGCGACGTGTTCGACATCCTGACGGAGACGCACGACCATGGCTGCTTCAACTCCTGGGGGCGCGACCGTTACTGGCACAAGAAGCCCGTGGTTAATCAATTTGTAGCTAAGTATCCGGAACTGCCCTTCCTGGATGCGCTGACGCCGACCATCATCCGCAACAGCCGGTGGCGGTGTGATGAAGGATGGGACATCGATCTGGATGACGGTTCGACACGCTATGAAATCCGCAACAATCTCTGCTTGGCTGGCGGGATCAAGCGCGCGGATGGTTACCAGCGCGTCATCGAAAACAATATTATGGTCAACGGCTCGCTGAGCATCCATAAATGGTACTACGGCAACATGCAGGATGTGATCCGCTATAATATCGTATTCAAACCGTATAAATTATCCATGATCGAATCGCAGGTCCCCGGTTTTCAGGGCGTGGATTACACGCTGTTTCACAAGCCAGGCGTGAACGCTTCGCGGCCTTCCGTCGAGTTACAGAAACAGCTCGGTATGGATCAGCATTCGATTGAAGGGGATGCCCAGTTCATTGATCCTGCAAAAGGCGACTTCCGTCTAAAAGAGGGTTCGCCCGCGCTTGCTTTAGGCTTCAAGAATTTTGCTATGAATCAGTTCGGCGTTCAAAAACCCGAACTTAAAAAGATTGCCCGCACGCCTGTCTTTCCTGAACTTGCCCAGCCCAAAAAGGGAAAAGACGCTCGTGATTGAAAGATCGTGATTGCGATGTCTGGTACGGTAATGTTAGAATCTTAAATCTAAATATGACTACATTAACAAAAGGAGAGTTAGTATGACGAGGACGAAGAGCATGTCGAGTCTATGGTTGGCCGTGATCTGCACGGGTTACGGAATGATTGCGCAGGCCGTTGTGAAAATGCCGCCCGTGATTAGTGATCACATGGTGTTGCAGCGCGATGCCAAGGTGCCGATCTGGGGTATGGCGGCGCCAGGTGAAGCGGTAAACGTGTCGTTTGCAGGACAGACGAAGTCAACGAAGGCTGATGCAGCAGGTAAGTGGATGGTCACGCTTGATCCGATGACAGCGAGTGCTGAATCCAGAGTGATGACGATTGGATCTTCGATCAAAGATGCCAAATTGGAAATCACGGATATATTAGTGGGTGAGGTGTGGGTCGGTTCAGGCCAGTCGAACATGGCAGGTGGCGCGGGCGGTTATGCAAAGTCTGATTCAGTTCTGGCGGCCAACATCGCTGCAGCACCGTATCCCAAGTTACGCTTATGCAGAACCTCACAACCGTGGAACACGGCTTCGAGCAACAGCGTGGCCGGTTTTTCAGCCTTGCTTTTCTCCTTTGGCGTACGCTTGCAGAAAGAACTCGATATACCCGTCGGCCTGATGGTTGGCGCCGTGGGAGGAACCCCTTCTGGGTACTGGTTGAGTCAGGACGCGTATGCCAGTGATCAAGCGTGTAAGGATGTTGTGGCAACATACGCGAAGAAGTACAATCGCGAAGCCGCGATAAAGAGTTATGAAACAAGCATGGCAAAGTGGAAAAAAGACCTTGAGGCAGCCAAGCAAAAGGGTGAGACAAAATTGCCAAGAGAGCCAGCAAAACCGCTGAATCCAGGGGAGTGTAAGAGTAAGGTGGGTAATCTTTACGAGGCCCATATTCGCCCCTATATTCCGTTTGCCATTCGCGGTGTGCTCTGGGATCAAGGTGAGAGTGGTACGGCTATTGAGGGCGTGGATCAGTACACCCTCATGGGTGCGCTCATTCGCGGATGGAGGAAAGAGTGGAATCAAGACTTTGCGTTTATCTTCGTACAGAAGCCCAGTGGTGGCGGTTGTGCTCTGGATGAGAGCGACCCTGTTACGATTAAGGGCGAAAAGCTACTGCCGTTGCCAGCGGCGGTTGCCGCGAATGGGGAGTTCAGGGAATTGCATATTCGCATCATGAACTATCCCAACACCTTCATGGCGACGAGCAGCGATCTGGGACCTGGTGTTCATCCGATCAATAAGTCTGGCTACGGGTCGCGTAGCGCACGTGTTGCGCTTGGTGCGGTCTATGGTAAGCCAGTAGAAATCTATGGGCCAATCTACAAGGCGCACAAGGTAGAAGCGGGTAAGGTGATTGTCAGCTTTGACCATGTCGGTAAGGGGCTGACGTTCAAAAAGGCAACACCTATTGAAAAGATTCAGGGCTTCGCCATTGCCGGCGATGATGGAAAGTTTGTCTGGGCTGATGCCGCAATTGAGGGCGATACTGTCGTGCTCTCGAGTGCGACGGTCACAAAGCCTGTGGCTGTGCGCTATGCCTGGGCTGCTCAGCACCCGTGGGCAAATCTCTTCAATAAAGACGGTCTACCGGCCATTCCATTCAGGACTGACTCGGCCAATAAGTAATAAATCACGAATGAAGGAAGATGTGCGCCGCCTGCAGAGCGGGGATAAACGAACGAGCAACTTTTTCTCACAGAGCCCACAGAGCCCACAGAGTTTTTGAATCGACAAAGCTCGCGACAAAGTTTGCGACAAAGTTTTTTTTAGCATCCGAAATACACGAAACACACTGCGGCTCACCGAGACGGTTCGCCCTACCTGCTTCGCACGAGCAAACTATCTGATCCGAAGGCGGTAGGGCGAACCGTCTCGGTGAGCCGCAAAGGGGAATTGGCATTTTTTCGTGGTGTTAGTGTGTTTCGTGGACAAAACTTGAAGTAGACAAGACGTGTTATGAAGATAAAAATACTTTCGGTTTTCGTGTTGACGATCGTGGCAAATTTAGTTGTCGCAGAGCCTACATCGCTGCCCTTGGATGGTAATTCAAAGCGCGTGGCGTGGTTGGCTTCAGCAAAATACGGTGTCTTCGTTCATTTCTTGGGAGGGGGGCCGAAGTGGCAGGAGAAGGTAGATGCCTTCGATGTCGAGGCGTGCGCTTCCGAGATGGAACAGGCAGGCGCTGCTTATGTGTTTATCACGTTGGGACAGAACAGCGGGTACATCTGTTCACCGAACAGCGTTTATGAGAAATACGTGGGCTGTAAACCGAACGAACGTTGTTCTAAACGGGACTTGCCTATGGAGTTGGCGGCTGCGCTTGCCAAACGAAAGATTAGAATGTTCCTCTATTTGCCCTCCCGTGCGCCGCAACGCGACAAGCAGGCCATGCAGGGTTTATCCGATGTGGATGAGCGGCAACCTGCGCCGCAGGAGTTCACGCGTAAATGGTCAGAGGTGATACGCGAGTGGTCCGTGCGATATGGCGACAAAGTGTCGGGCTGGTGGTTCGATGGCTCGTATAACACGGCAGGATGGGATGATCCTAAGCAACCCTTCAACTGGACGACTTGGGCCGCTGCCTGCCGCGCGGGAAATCCGCAGAGCATTTTAGCGTTCAATCCTGGAACCAAGTTGCCTAAAGCCTTTCAAGCCCTGACCGAACAGCAGGACTACACAGCCGGTGAACAAAACAAATTGGGATCCACGCCGCAAACGAATCCGTCGCCCAAAGGAGTGCAATGGCATCTACTGACCTACTTGGGTAGTTATTGGGGAAAGGCCAAGCCGGAAGGGGCTTCGCGTTTTACGGACAAAGAGATCATCGAATTCATTCAAATGGTTAATGAACAGGGGGGTGTTGTGTCACTGGATGTCGCGCATGCGAATGGACGAATCAACCCTGAACATTTGCGTCAATTGATCGCCATCAAGAAAGCTCTTCGAAGGGAATAAGGCAGATGGATTTTAAATTAGTTCACTCAATCAATCATCTTGTTTGCGTACTTCTGTTAGCCATGCCTTGTACCCTCTTGGCGGGAAAGACGGCGGCATTCGCGAACTGCCGTGTCGAGCGCGACATCGCCTATCTCGGCACCAACCGTACAGAGAAAGCGGATCTCTATCTGCCCACAAACCTGCCTCAAGGGAAGCTCTGTCCCGTAGTGATTGTTATTCATGGGGGTGGCTGGGCAGCAGGAGGAAAAGGTGGCGGACGTGAGCGGGGCTTTTGCATGACCCTTGTGGAAAACGGCTATGCAGCTTTCAGTATTGATTATCATCTCTCACCGCCCAAGCGTGCCAAGGAAGGCTGGCCACAGAATATTCGCGATTGCAAGATCGCAGTCCGCTGGCTTCGTCAAAATGCGCCTCGGTACGGTATCGACCCGGAACATATCGGTGTCATGGGCGGCTCTGCAGGCGGGCACCTGGCAGCCCTGATCGGTGTGACAGGACCGGACTCTGGGCTGGAACCGTCTGAGCCTCTGGCTGGAGTCTCCTGCCGTGTCAGCGCGGTCGTTGTTTTCTATGGACCGATCCTGATCGGCACCGGGCCTGTGCCGGCTGGCGACATTCCTCCAGACTCTCCCTTGAAATACCTGAATAATCAATCACCGCCCTTCCTGCTTCTGCATGGCACGGCCGATAAGGGTGTTTCCATCGCGCGCTCACGTGAATTCGCATCGGCATTAAAACAGGCCGGGGTTGAGTATGAACTGATCGAGGTCGAAGGCGCTACGCATAGCTTCGGACTCCAATTGCCTGATCGCGATTTACGCCCTGTTGTAATGGCCTTTCTGGCAAAACATTTAAAAGGTAAAACGCCGTAGCCTTGGCGCAGGCGGAAGATCGGTTTTGCTTCTTTACAACGTCACCTCGTTGCCGCTCCTCTTGTCTCTACCCGTTCACGCGGGAGATGACGTTTATCATGACTGCTCGCGTGACATCTTGTATGCCAGGAACCTTACTTTCGCGGGAGCCTGCGACGTTGAGGACGCCCTCCTGCGATGGGAGCGACAACAGCCATCCAACAATCCGGTCGGTCGCCTCTTTTCGGTCAGCCGCCAGATTTACGACGAGGTGAGGCTTCTTGTGCTTTTCTGCAAAGGCGCAGGTTCTCAGGGATGCACTCTTTAACAATCCGCAGACCATGACGAGCGTCGCATCGGAGTCAACGACGTTGGCCTCGGTACGTTCCACGTAAGAGGTAGATTGGGTTTCGAGCAGAGCATCATGTCTTGAAGGAACGCCGCCGTCCTCGGCACGCCTGCCTTTGGGAACCCAGCCGCCGTAGGGGAGCTTGCAATGTATAGCGGCATCGAGTCCACCGCGGTCCGCACCTGTCTGGCCGCCAGAAACTATTTTCTTAATTTTCATTTTCTAACGGATTCAGATGGATTTGCCAGCCTTCCCTTGGGGCCTAAACAAATTCAGCATAATGTTTCTTTTGGCAGTCCGCACACAAACCATGACTGAATTGAGCGGAAGAGTGTTCGGTAATATAAGATTCGATTCGTTGCCAATTTTGGTGCTCATCTCTAATCCGTTTGCAGAACATACATATCGGCAGAATGCCCTCTAACTGGTTAACTCTTTTTTCCAGTTCCTTTGCCTGGCGCGCTGTACGGGCCACTAGAAACGTGAGGGTACAGAGAACAGCGATTCGGATGATGGCATTGATTGCGAGAAAACAAACGGGGTCGGTCGAATCAACAGAGTAAGCGAGAATAAATCGGCTTATTGGAAGAAGGACGGCCAATAAATATGATGCGCGCTTGGTGTAAAACCAAGCGGAAAATATAACAGGAATGACAAAAAGAATTGGGAACATGATGAACGATGGCGTCAGATAGTCCAAGAGAAGAACACCACTGCCTGCCAGTAAATATATCCATGGATGCGAAAGCGTGGGTAGTATCCGTCGCGTCAAGTAGTTTATGGGCGAAAGTGTGTTCATAATGGAATCCTATCTTCTTTGATCGGGGCCTAGAAACAGATGCGTTCCGACTCAGATGAACATTGAATTTGTGTCATGTATATTGTCACTTTCTCGGGTAAATGGCAATGAAGTTTATTTATTTTCATAACTTCGGAAAACCATTTCATCTTCATTTTAGACGTGCCTTTATGAAGCTGACCTGATATTCTTTTGAACACTTTTGATGGACAGTATGATTGAGGAGATTTTATGGCTGAGATGACATCTGCTGAGCGGGTAATGACGGTTTTGCGTCGTGGGGAGCCAGACCGAATTCCGCATTTTGAATGGATCGTTGACAAAAAGGTGCGGCATGCGCTATGCCCGGGTGCGGGTCTTGAGGAGTTCACGGTGCGAATGGGATTGGATGCGATGCTATGTGATCCAGATTTTAAGTCCACCCAAGTGGCCCCCAATCGCTTTAGGAACGAGTGGGGGATCGTGGTTGAGAAAGGCACGGAACAGCATTCAACCGTTGTGGAATCCGTGATCCAGACCATGGAGGACATGCTAAAGTATGAGGCACCGGATGCTTTTGCGCCGTATCGTTTTGAAAGCTTGAAGAAACTCGTTGCACGTTATAAAGGCAAGTATGCCATTGGGGTGCACTTGAATGACGTGCTCTCGATCCCGCGCAATCTGATGGGGTTTCAGGAATTGATGATGGCCTTTTGTTTGGAGCCGGAGTTAGTCGCTGCATTGGTGGACATGTCCGTTGAACTCAACATCAAGCTGGCGCAGGAAGCCGCGCGCTTGGGTGCGGATTTTGTCTTCACCGGGGATGATTATTCCTCGGGGCAAGCACCGTTCATGGCACCTGACACCTTCCGCGAACTTCTCTTTCCTGGGTTAAAGAAGGTGATCAAAGGGTTCCATGACGCGGGCTTACCGATGATTAAGCACACGGATGGAAATGTGATGCCGCTACTCGACATGCTGTTGGATGCAGGTATTGACTGTCTGGATCCGATTGATCCGCTGGGCAATATGGACATGGGGGATATGAAGCGTGACTATAGTAGCCGCATTGCGCTGAAGGGCAATGTGAACTGTGCTACGACGCTGGTGACGGGGACTGTGGAGGAGGTGGTGCGCGAGACGCTCGAGGTGATCCGCGCTGGCGCTCAAGGAGGAGGGCTGATTGTCTCTTCGAGCAACAGTATTCATTCCTCGGTGAATCCCCTCAACTATCTGGCCATGGTGAACACCATTAAGGCGTATGGCACGTATCCGATAAAGATCAATTTCGATGCGAGTGGCGCGGTCGAAGCGTTTGGATAGGATGAAGTTAGATAATGCAGTAGTGCGGTAGTGCATTAGTTGAGCATTTGATAGTGAGCGCCTAAATAAGGCAATAAGGCAATTGCGCAATAAGGCAATTCTTTTGGGAGCACGATATGAGAGGACTGTTGGGTATAGATGTAGGCTCGACCAATTTGAAGGCGGTGCTCTTCGACTTGCAGGGGAGGTTGATTGCCAAGTGTGAGACGCCGACCATCTGCGAACATCCAGACGCAGAGCATCCTGAATGGGCGGTTTGGCAACCGCAGCAAATTTGGTCAGGAATCGCTAATTGTGTTAAAAGCGTGCTCGCGCAGACTTCAGGTTGCGAGATTGCTGGGGTCAGTGTGACCGGTATGGGCATGGATGGTGTGCCTATTGATAAGGACGGGAATGCGCTTTACCCGTTTATCAGTTGGCATTGTCCGCGAACCGAGCCGCAGCATGCGTGGTGGATGAAGAACATCGGCGTAGACGAACAATTTGCGCGAGGTGGAAATCAGCTATGGGTCTTCAACACCGCCTTGCGTCTACTCTGGATGCGCGAAAACGAGCCTGCCATTTTAGATAAGACCTGGAAATGGTTGTTGATCGAAGACTATGTCAATTTCATGCTTTGCGGGGAAGTGGCGACCGATTACACCATGGCTTCTTCCACTCTCCTCTTTGATCAGCGGACGCATACGTGGAATGACGATTTCATTAAACGCGCCAATATTGACAAGGGACTGCTCTGCAATCCTATGCAGGCTGGGACGTTGCTCGGTAAGGTTCATGCCCAAGCAGCAGAGGTGACAGGACTGAAGGTCGGAACGCCTGTGGTGCTGGGTGGACACGACTTTTGCTGCGGCTGTCTGCCAACAGGCGCGTTTGATCCGGGCGTTTTGTTGGACGTGATGGGCACCTGGGAGATGGTGGTGACGGCGATCACCGAGCCGGTGTTGACGCCTCAGGTGCAACGCATGGGCGTGTTGGTGGATTCGCATGTGGCGCGTAACCGATACACGGTCATGGGTGCGACTGTCGCGGCGGACATGGCGGAATGGTTTAAGCGCGAGGTCGGAACCGGAAACGGTTCACAGGGGGGGAAGGCGGACTGGGACGCGTTGGTTCAGTTAGGTAGTCATGCCCCGGTCGGCAGCAATGGTGTCCTCTTCCTGCCGCACATGTCAGGGAGTTATTGCCCGGTGCTGGATCCTGGTTCGGCAGGCGCCTTCGTCGGTATGCGGGCGATTACGAGTCGGGGTGACCTCTTCCGTTCGATGATCGAAGGGCTGAACTACCAGTTTCTCGAAATTGTACGAGCCTTTGAAGATTCGCTGGGCATTTGGTGCGATCGGATTGTCGCGATAGGCGGGCCGACCAAGAACAAACTGTGGATGCAGATTAAGGCCGATGTGGCAGGGGTCGTGGTCGAGGTGCCAGAAATTGAAGAATCTGTGCCGCTTGGTGCTGCGATTCTTGCTGGCCTCGGCACAGGAATCTACAATACAGAGAAAGAGGCTTTTGACCAAGTCTATCGGCGCGGGGTGACCTACGAACCGAGCCCGTTGAACGTTTCCTGCTACCGGGATCTGTATGAACGTTATCGTACGCTTTACCCCGCATTGAAGTATTTGGCTCCGAAAATGTAGGCAAAATGAATCGAAAATAAGTGACTATTTTTGTTTTTCGGGCTTGCTTGTCAGTCGCTGGTTTGGTAAATTTAACGCCTATTTATTTCCATTTTGAAAGGGAAGATTAGTAGATGCC
>SESF01030709.1_pt1 | contig 28539 bp, 32 predicted proteins | sample 3171521 | NCBI WGS metagenome assembly SESF01 (sample SAMN10866945, study PRJNA518727) | freshwater metagenome | biome: subpolar coniferous forest; feature: holomictic lake; material: water; isolation source: holomictic Lake 227, 6 m and 8 m depth | place: Canada: near Kenora, Ontario | collected...
GGACTTTTGCCCCTCTTACAAACTCAGGAGCTTTTCTGATTCTGTGGGGCAGTATCCGGGGCAGTAACGCCGATGGGGCCGTATCCCAGCCACTGCCAGCGCAGAACTTTCGCACGCGCCGGCAGGGTGGCTAAAGGGGCTTAAGTTCAGCGCCGCCGGCCCCGGTCGAGCGCGTCGCGGACACCGTCCAGATAATCCGCCGCATGGTGGGCATAGATTGCCTCGGTGGTCCGGCACGACATCGTCATCGACCCGCACGGCTTCCCGACCGCCGTCGCTCATCAGCCGCCTCCATCGGAACACCAGATTCGGAGCAAGCCCGTGGCGGCGGGCAACATAACTCACCGACTGGCCGGGCGGCATCGTCTCGCGACGATCACCAGCGTCTGCTCGGTCGTGTACCGGCGGCGACGGGCGACGCCGGTGATGATCTCCACTTTCGAAAACGTCTCGGACACAGGCATAGCCCCAGGTCTATCCCTGGGTCCTCAGGCTATGCCGCCTGTCCGGTCCAAACGGGGAGTTCTCCAATGATGGCGTTCTTGGGCGGCTCGGGGGGCGGGTCCGGTTGCCTGAGCCGGACGAACCCGCTCACAGACCACCCCGGTTGATGCTCCCTCCAGACCTGCTGGGAACGCCCCTTCCGACGGGCCGACATCATGCCGGAACAGGTGGCCGGATATGAATCGGAATCCCCGGCCGGATCCGGCGGAATCCGCATAATGCCCGGGTGTCGCTCCAGTCGGGCTACGCCCAGGCATTGCCATCATGGCAACCGGCAGAGAACCCACCAAAAAACGCGGCCCCCTGTCCGAACAAACCGGGCCAGTTCAATCAACCGCAGGACGCAAATAGGCAAAAGCCCCCCAGGTCCGCGCCAAAGCGCTGCCCCGCACACCAGATAATGGCCGGAAACGAACACATCCAGGCCCAGAAGAATCGGTTCAAGCCAAAGAAACAGAACACGAGAAAATGAAAGCAGGCGGCGATAAGGCAAAACCCCAAAGCATGCGCCGTATTGACCAGTGCAAATGGAAATGTGCATTCCCACAAGATGAAGGCCCAAGAGCCCAGAAAGGCCAAGCAGGGTCGTCTCAATACATGACTATCCGGCAATGGACCGTAAATGGCTCCGTTAAGGAATATCGTCATTGCCTGGCCGCTGCGCCACTCTCGGCGCAAGACCTTGACCCAGCCTGAAATGAAATACGAGGTAATGGACTGAATGCAGATGTAACACAAGCCCGCTTGAACGCCGACATCCGCGCTTACCAAAGCGCCGACAGTGTAGGCAATCAACAGTCCTGTAAGGACAACCAGAGTCATAAAATCACTGCCGCCGTTAAATGCGCCGCGCCAGCGAATTAAGATCAGCAAGTTGCCAAAAAATAAAAACATTAGCAACACGAAACTTCCACCATTGAAGATCAAGACCAGAGCCGCCTGCAACCTCAGCATAAGATGCATCTGATGTGCGTCGGGAGCAAATAAAACATCGAGCACTCGTCGGGCCCAAGCTTGCGGTATATCACGCCGTTGAACGGACCAAGCCCACAAACCTTGCGGGCCGGTGGCTTGCTTCATGCACAGGTATTCCAAGGTCTGGATTCCCAGGCTCCAACCCAACAAACATTCGGTCAGCCGTAAGGCCAGCGACAACGGCAGTTCGCTCAGCATGAGCACACCGGGGATTGCAGCATTGTATAGGTGTCGCACACGCCTTTGGTGTCACTGAGGACCATGCGCAGCTCAAACTGCCAATAGCTGTAAGCTCCGTGATGCGCTTGCAGTTGGGCCTGCGCCAACCGTTCAATCAGGGTGTAAGTGACGAGTTGTCGTGGATCGTCGCCGTCAGGCAGTTCATTCAAATCGCTCCAAAAGTGACTAACCATGGTCTGCTGAGCAAGCCTGAGGTTAATATCCGGATTGTGAAAAAGATGCCACCATCGACGGGAGCGACGCGGAAAGATAAGCAACCAGTCGGTCCAGACCAGTTGTCCTGTGGCATCATCCCGGGCCGATCGCGCCAACAGATGCGGCACATGCCCAACAAGATCGAAAAACTTCCAATTCGGAAAAAAGGCGCGCAACAAAAACAACCACTGGCTATGAACGACACGGCTCTTGAACAGCAAGAATATCAACAATACTATGAAATACAACACCAGCAACGTCTGGGTCATAATCTTACCTCGCCAACCACCCCAAAAGAAACACTCTCCTGATTGCTATCGCGATCAGGTTCAGATACACTATGCTGTCACAACGGCCAACGGTCAAAGGCCGCGCCTGAGATTGGGACCATACGATATTTGTATTTAATCGAACCCATGCTAATTTTCTCGATTGTTACACCATAGCTTTTAACACATTACGACCAGTCATCGAAGTCCACCTGATCTTGGCCGCGTTTGACGCCGCCCAACGGCCTCCGATTATGCCACAATCAGTGATTGATTGCGATGCCAAAGCTCATCGAATTTCATTGGCACACCGTACCCCAGGGTGGCGTGCATTCGCGTCCGGAAACCGATCCTGAAACTCAATCAATGAGTTTGGAAATCTCTCCATCCTCGCCCCAATCCCCGTCAGGACCCCGTCGTCGATGCCCATTTATATACCACATCTTGTGTAGCAGGAGCCAGGGGCATCAGGAGCCCTGACACTATCGCGATGAAGGCGATGGCCGTGCCATTAGGGCTCGAACCCAATTATCATTCTGATTCTGAGGGATTTTTTAATTCAAGGGTGTTAACGGAGCCTCGGAGCGCGATACGAGAGATATTCTGGCTGGAAGATGACGCTTGGGCAGCGATCGAGCCGCACCTTCCGAAGAACAGAGCTGGCCCGGTTTGTTCGGACAGGGGGCCGCGTTGTTCAGGTGGGTTCTCTGCCGGTTGCCATGGCGCCCAGGAAATGTCGGTGAAATTCCTTTTGCCGCGCGCTGCGGCAGGGTCTGAAAGACGACTTGATCCGGGGTTATGCGGTCAAGGCTGGAGCGGGGTCTATTTCGGTTGCAAAAGTCTTCAAGATATCTCCCGAGAGAGGCGCGCGCCGCGCTGACCGTATCCTGGGCCTTGAGGCAGACCTCCTCATATCTGACGAGAAGCCACAGCCGCTCGACGAACGCGTTGTCGCGCCAAGCCCCTTTGCCGTCCATGCTGATCCGGATGCCATGCTTGAGCGGCAGGCCCGTGAAGTCGGTGCTGGCGAACGGGTTGCCCTGGTCGCGGTTGAAGATTTCGGGTTTGCCGCATCTTGCCAGGGCTTCCTCGACCGCCTCGGGGCAGAAGTCAACCTCCAGGGTGATCGAGACCCGCCGTTACAGAACCAGTCCAGGACAACAACCAAGTCAACAAAGCGGCGTGCCATCAGAATGTACGTGATATCAGTGGCCCAGACTTAGTTGGGACGATCAACCGGGATATTTCGTAGAAGACTTAGATATATCTTATGCCCTGGCGCCCGCGTCGAGGTGTTCGGTCGGCGGTACAAAACCTCGATCCCCATGATCCCGGATGGCGCATCGTGACCGCCGAGGGGGGCCGCCACCTTCCCCGTAAGAGCCCGCCTTTCGGTGCGCCCAACCGGACGTGCGAATTTCCCGGTTGTCACGGCGGCCACGACCCCGTCATGCTATCATCAGGGTCGGTATTGAGCAAGCGACGCCCCCTTTCGAAAAACCTCACAGGAGCCTCGCAGGGACGTTGGGAGCGTTTTAGCCCCCCCGGGCGTTCAGCAGGTCGCGCAGCATCCGCCTGCCCGCGAACGGATGGTCGAAGGTGCAGAGCGTCGATCCGGCGCATCACCGCCACATCAGCCGCGGAAACCGGCCGGGGACGGGAATAGAGGCGGCTCCCGCTGAGCTTCAGGACCCGGACCTGCCGGGGTCAAGGGAAACTCGTGCTTGCGGTCGATCATCGCTTGGCGCTCAACATGCCGGCCTTGCTGGCGCGCCGCCCAAAAAATCATTTTCCAACGTCAGTTCGCCGAACTTCGCGTGCAGAACCTTGACGTCAACTGAGGTGTCCCCGGAAAAGCGAAGGGCCGGCACCTTTCGGCCCGGCCCTTGGTATCGCTTTGTATTCCCGAAGGAATTTTGGAGCGGGCGAAGGGATTCGAGCCCTCGACCCCAACCTTGGCAAGGTCGCTCCCGCCTGCGTAATGGCTGATTTCTGCGGTTTATCAATGCCCTCTGGCGCATCCGTTGCCAGTCCGTTCACGTTGATGCTGCCCCAATACTGCCCCAAACCATACCGGGATATTCTAAGGATAAACTCAACCGAATACGAAATCATTCGCGCGACTTGTATTTATGAAGCGGGACAAGCGGGACAGCGGGACACCAGTATATGAGTATGAGTAACTCATTCATATATATAGCTTTCTCTGGCGGACATTGGCTCGCCGCCTTGTCCCGCTCCGAAAATCTACGAGCGGGACAAGCGGGACAAATCAGAGGGGCGTGCCCTGATACCGCGTGTTTGAAAATCCGTCCCCGCCCCGCTTTTTTATCCCCGAGCGGACACGAAAAAGCCCGCCACGGCGCACCGGGCGGGCTCTGGTGGCGGTGGAGTGCGGTTTATGCCGCGACGGATGCCCGGTTCAGGATGTTGGTGACGGTCTGATGCGTCCATTTCCCGCCCCGAGCGGTGCTGATGCCGCGCTCGTTGAGGGTCTGGGCAATGGCGTTCATGCTGCTGGTGCCGCTGGCCTGGATAGCCTGGATAACCGGCAGCACGTTGGCCGCGTGGGTGTCGGCGTTGGCCTTCAGTGTCCGGTTTGAGTTCAGTCGCGCGTCGTCAAGGTTCGGGTTCCCCAGCTTGGTGCCCCGTGCTTTCGCCGCAGCCAGGGCCGCCTTGGTGCGGGACGAAATCATATCCCGCTCATGCTCGGCGAACACCGCAAGCATTTGAACCATCATTTTGTTGGCCGCCGGATTGTCGCAGGCGACGAAATCAACCTCTGCCTCTAGTAGGGTGGATAAGAACGCCACTGAGCGGCTTAAGCGGTCCAGCTTGGCAACTACCAGCGTCGCCTTGTTCTTCTTGCAGGCGGCCAGCGCTGCGGCCAACTGCGGCCGGTCTGCCTTCTTGCCGCTCTCGATTTCCACATACTCGCCGAGCAACTGCCAGTCCCCACCGTTGAGGTAGGAGGCAACGGCCGAGCGCTGCGCTTCGAGACCGAGGCCGCTTTGGCCCTGCTGGTCGGTCGAAACCCGAAGATACGCCACAAAGTTGCCGTTCGCCATAGCTGCACACTCCGTCAACACCATCTTGCTATAATATAAACGATCGTTTGCAATTTAGCAAGAGGAATGTTTTGTAGGTATGTCATCTATGAATAGGACTACAGGCACATCAGTTTGCGGCAGATCGTGATGTGGACGGATATAGTAGGAATGCGGGCGGGTTACGGGCGAATATGTCTTGACATCATTCCTAGGTATGCGTATATTCGCAGTGTAGCAGATACGAAGCCCGCCCAATGGTCACCAAACCGAAGACACTCATATCCGGGAAGGCTGTTTTCAACCTACCGGAAATCGACGGCCGGACAAGAGCCGCAAGGTTATCGCGCGATATCGCCGATGCCATCGCCAATGATTTGGGCGGACCCGATAACCTAACAGAAGTCCAGCGCCAGCTAATCCGGCGCCTTGCCATCATGTGCGTGGTCGCCAGGGGCATGGAAGACCGACTTGCACTCGGCGAAGACCTCAACATTGGTGAATACAGCACCCTGACCAACGCCTTGAGAAGGATCGCCGCTGATATTGGATTGAAGCGCATTCCCAAGGACATGGGCAACCTCAACGATTACTTACAGACGGTCGCCGCCGCTGGGGGCGGTGCCGAATGAAGCCCGCACCGATCACGATTTTGCAGGCGATGGCCGACAAGAAGCTATTCGGCGGGCAGTTCTCGGCGAAGACCTGGGAGCCGTGGCGCGGTTTCCTCTCGATCCTCTATGGCCTGGAGCCGACCGCCGAGCATATGGCCCTGTTCAAGTCCTGCACTGGCCGAGATACCCGCTCGCACTCGGGTTCCCGTGAGGCATGGCTCGTTTGTGGCCGCCGGGCTGGCAAGAGCCGCATCCTCGCCCTGATCGCGGCGTACGAGGCTTGCCTGCGCAACTGGCGGCCCTTCCTATCGTCTGGCGAGCGCGGCGTTGTCGCGGTGCTGGCCTGTGATCGGCGGCAAGCGCAAGTGATCTTCGGGTACGTCAAGGCGCTGATCACGGAGACGCCGCTACTGGCGCCGCTGGTCACCAACGAGACCGCCGACACCCTGGAGCTATCCAACGGGATCAGCGTCGAGGTGACCACGGCAGACTTCCGCCGGGTTCGTGGCCGCACCATCGTTACCGCGCTCATGGATGAGGTTTGCTTCTGGCGCAGTGATAGCTCTGCCAACCCGGATCAAGCTGTCCTTGACGCTCTGCGCCCCGCCATGGCGACGGTGCCCGGCTCCCTGTTGCTGGCCGCATCCTCGCCCTACGCCAAGCGCGGCATCATGTACGACGCCTGGAAACGCTGGCACGGCAATGCCAATGCCCCGGCCCTGATCTGGCAGGCTCCGAGCCGCACCATGAACCCGGCGCTACCGGAACGCCTGATCATTGAGGCTCTGGAGCGAGACCCTGCTGCTGCCCGTGCCGAGTATCTGGCCGAGTGGCGCGACGACGTGTCGGCCTTCCTTGATCGTGCCGTGGTTGAGTCTGCGGTTGACCTGGGGGAGACGGTGCGCCCGCCGGTTCCGGGTGTTGCCTATGTCGCGTTCGCCGATCCGAGCGGGGGCTCTGCCGACGCCTTCACTCTGGGCATTGCCCATGCCGAGGGCGAGCTGGCCGTGCTCGACTGCCTCTATGAGCGTCGCCCGCCGTTCAACCCCTCGGAGGTGGTCGCCGAAGTCGCCGAGGTGCTGAAGTCCTACCACCTGACCAGCGTCATGGGCGACCGATACGCTGCCCAATGGGTGGTCGAGGCATTCGCCAAGGTCGGCATCGCCTACCGCCACAGCGAACGGGACCGCAGCGCCATCTACAGCGACGTGCTGCCCCTATTCACCAGCGGCCGGGCTCGCCTGCTCGATAACACCCGTCTCGCCAGCCAGTTCAGCGCCCTGGAGCGTCGGACCAGCGTCGGCGGCCGGGACCGGATTGATCACGGCCCCAACGGTCACGATGACGCCGCGAACGCTGCCGCCGGGGCTCTGGTGCTGGCCGCGACCGCACGCAGGACCGCCCCCATTGTCTCCCCAATCTCCGAACCCTGCGCCAACTATTGGGCCAACGGGGTTGACACCATCACCCCTTGGCTCTCGACCGAATGAAAGACCACGCCATGACCTTGAAACCTGAAACCCAAGTTGACCGCGCCCGCCAGATCATCGCCGATCTGGAAAAGAAGCGCGTTGACACTGCCGGGCGCATCGCCAATATCGGCAACGAGCGCGCATTGCTCTCGTATGACGCTCACACCGGGTGCGGTAAGTCTGCCGCTTCCCTGGATAAGCTCAACCGTGACGCCGCCCTTGCCGGTGCCGAGCTGGAGTCCATCGACGCCGCTTTGATCGAAGCCAAGCGCCGTCTGGCCGCCGCGATTGATGCCGCCAATGACGACAAGCTCCGGGAGAAGGCGGATCGGGTAGCCGACCTGGTGGAAGATTTCCGGGCCGCCGGAGCTGCTGTTGACGCCGGGTGCGAAGCTCTGAAGGCAGACATTTCCACTCTGCTGGCTCTCGGCTCTGAGATATCGGCTCTCTCTGGCACCAGTGGCCCGAGCCGGCCGGTGTTGAGCGTCAACCTCAAGCTGGCGTTGGCCGCTCACCTGCATGGCCTGCTCGACCTGGGCTATGTCGCTGGACCGAGCCGGCAGACGGCTTGCGATGTCACCGAGAAGGCATTGTCGGCGGCCGAAGCATGGTCGCTCGGCATTCGGCATCCGAAGCAGGAGGCCGCGTAATGTCGGCTTTTGCTCGCACCCTGGACCGGCTCACCAAAGACATGGGCGCCGACGACGTGCATATCCCGGCCGCCATCGGCAACAGCAAGCCGAGGCGTAAGCCGGGCGTGCAGCAATTCCTCAAGGTCGACTCGGAGCGGCGCCGGGTATTCGGCGTTGCCCTGGAGGCTGATGTCGAGGACTCGCAGGGCGACATCGTATCCGATCAGGACTTGGAAGATGCGGCCTGCAAGGCCGTGCTCAACGGCTGCGAGGCCGGTGTTCAACACCAGCGTACCAGCGGCGTGGGCAAGTTGTGCGCCAGCTTCCCCCTTACAACTGAGATCGCGAAAAGCCTCGGCATTGACCTGGGCGGCCGCTCGGTATGGCTGATCGGACTCCAAATCGAAGACCCTGCGGTTTGGGATCAAGTGAAAAAGGGTGAATTTGCCGGGTTCTCGATTGGCGGGACCGGCACTCGCGTAACACTGTAAAGGATCATAACAATGCAGAATACCTATGGAAACATTGTTGCGGGCGCCGACTTGTCGTCATGCAACAAGCATATCGTCGAGCTGGCTTCGGACGGCACGATTGTACTGGCTGGTAACGGCGGGCAGGCGTTCGGTCTGCTTCTGGACGGCCCCAAGCAGGGTATGGGTTCGAGCATCCTCGTTCACGGCGTAGATCGCGCTGTGGCCGGCGACGTGATCACGGCGGGTTCCGTCCTCACCAGCGATGCCAGTGGCCGGGTTATCCCGGCGACCGCTGGCACCTATCCGGTGGGTCGGGCTCTGGACGCTGCTGGGCAGGCTGGGCAGGTGATCCCGGTTTTCATCAACCCGGCGCTGGCGCCGTTGGCCGCTTAAGGAGAGCCAAGCAATGGCGACGAAGCTAACTGACATCACCTGCCACGAGATATCGCTCTGCGATTATCCGGCAGTACGAACCGCCAAGATCGCCATTGCGAAGCGGGATGAGGCCACGGCTCCGGCCGTGGTTGATTCTCTTGAGCAATCCGGCATGAACCTGCTGCGCCAGATTGGCAAGAGCATGTTCCCGGACGACAGCCCGGAGGTGCAGTTTGCCAAGGCGTGCGAGACGCCTGAAGGCGCGAAGACCTACGCCATTATGAAGGGCTACGCCATCCCCCCGAGCCGCCACGGCAAGGCTGGCGCGGCCCTGGAGGCCATGGCTCGGCACGAGTCGACGCGGACGGGGAAGCCGTTTGGCGATGCCTACGCCACGGTTGCCGCCAAGAACCCGGAGCTGATGAGGCAGGTTCGGGACGAGGAGGCGCTGCGATGATCGGCACTCTCGATACCTGGACGGATCGCGGCTATGGCTTCGTCTATCCTGACGGCGGCGGCGACGATGTGTTCTTTCACATAAGCGAGCTGCACAAGGTCCTGATCAGCGAGGTTGCCATCGGCGACCGCTTCGAGTTTGAGCTTCAGGACTCGGCGGCGCAGAAACCCCGCGCGATCAAGGTCAAGCGCGTCTCTCACGGCAAGGGCCGGGTCTATGATCTGACCACCCGCGAAGATTCCAACCGTCGCGACATGCCAGCCCCGAAGGCGACACGGCCGGTTCGATGGGTTCCAGCGTGAACGCGCGCCTCGTGGTCACAGACGAGGCCAGCCGCGTTGTCGGTGTGGCGATGTTTGGCGAGGATGGCACTGCTGTCCGCGCTGATCTATCGCCGCCTCGCGCGCTGGCTGTTGCTCGGCGGATGATTGAAGCGGCAGAGCGCAAGCTGCTGGAGGCGGCAGACGATGGCCGGGTGCCGGCGCTGTAGGGCATCCCCGGTGAAACCGACGAAGGGTGCGATCCGTTCGGTTCTACGCTTTTCCGGGCTATACGTTCTCGCCGGGAGAAGGGAGCGGGGATGTCACCGATGAACCGCAGAACCCCCATGTGAACTCTACGGCCTACACGCCACGGGCCTTTCTTCCTTGCCCATGGTGGGAGCGGTGACGGCAGAAATATACATCATTCTGCGGCCGGGGGCGAGTCAGGCTTCTTTGGCAGAGATTCCTCCGACCATCCGTCCTCAGGCGTGAGGTCAAACACCTCTCCTTCTTCGTCTTCTGGGTCCCCCGGCAAGACCTGGATCGGGCATGGATCATCGCCCTCCATCTTCCAGCGCTCAACGAGAGGTATGCTCTTGGTGGGGGTGTCAGTCATGCTCGCTATCCTTCCGCAGTCTGACGCCGGGGCGGTCATGTTGGTGGGCGCGGCATGGATAGCTCTGTGCAGATATCTGCACCAAGCTATTCCGGCCCTGCCAACGACACCATTAAGGCTACGAAGTCCGGCAAGCCCAAGAAGGCCAAAGCCGAGGAATCCAAAACCCGCACCAAGGTCGCATCAAATTTCAGCTTCACCGATGCGACTGTTATGGCCCAAACAAATGTCAATCGCCCTGATCAGCGTCTGCCGGCTATCTTTATACCCTTGCGAAGAAGGTCAGTCTGAACCCGAAGCCTGTTTGACCACTCACGCTGGATTGTTGAAAACTCCCGGTGATCAGCAGCAGCTTGCCTCTGGCAAATTGAAAAAACGCTATTCTTAACGACACTTTCAATCAAACGACTTGGATTTCCATCGAATGATTCGGAGTTTGGTTCCGAATTAACCATATTTTCAGGCTCTTGATTGGACATATCCTTCATCCGGAATATTGATAATTCGTATACATTTTCTCACATATCCAATCAGAGCGCCAGCATAACTATTATGTCGAATGGCCGTCGAATTGCCGGCCACGGCGCCAAGGAAGCTCGCCTGCCGGTTTTCGGAGTTTTGTCATGCGCGGCACCACCGGGGTTGGGGGTCCATCGGCTGTATCTTGGGACAGGGACAGTCGATGGGGGCGGTGCCGCGGGAATGATCTAGGGTCGGGCCTGGGGCATGACAAGCCCAGACTTTACCGTCGCCAGAACTGCATTTCTGGGCGAGGGCTGCTTGCTCACGGCTTGTCGGCGGCCTTTTTGGCGCGGCGGACGGCTCGGTTGTTGACGGTTAGCGGGGTCGGCTCTGGCATCCGCCCCATAGACGTTTCAAGCCTTTCCTTTGTGATTACTACGTTTCGCAGTGGTGGTACTGTGGCGCGCCTTTTTTTCAGCTTCTCAACCTCCTCCTGAGAGCACCCGGCTTCCAGAAATAGACTATCTGCTCCATCTCCTAGCTTAGATATTATACCACTTAAGAAACCAGCATCGAGACCTTGCATAACAAGGCGCCGAATTGCTTCGGCTCGCGGCGGTATATCCTGTTGAATGCGGCGCCATTCATCAACTATTGACAGAAATTCTTCGGAAACGCGCATATCAAAGCGCTCTGTCTTGATCGCCATGGCTTCACCCGAATCTCGTACAGCATGTCGGGAATGTACGGCACGAGCCCTTGACAGAGCAAGTATATATGACTAACGTCGGGATGTCCGGACAAACCAGACAACCCGACGAGGGGGCAGTGCAATGGATAAAAAGACCGACCGTTTCGAGCTGCGCACCAACGCGGCGTTCTCGGAACAGATTGAAGCATGGCGGCGCAAGCAACCCAGTATTCCGAGCCGTTCGGCTGCGGTGCGCCAGCTTGTCGAGGTCGCTTTGAAGCACGAGGAAGCCGCCACGGCTAAATAGCGGCCGGCAATGCGGCTCGAACCCGCACGACCGGCCTAACCATCAACGTTAATGAGGAACGACAATGGCTGAGAATGAGAATACCACCGAGTCGACTGAACCCACCAGCCCCAATACCCCCACCGTCCGCCAGGACATAGGCACCGTCCTGTTGTCTCTGGTCGACGCGATGAATGATGTTCAGACCGGCTTGACCGCCTTCCTGAACGTGGCCGCCGACAATGGTAGCAATTTCGCGGATACCGCTCATTGGATGGTGAACCGGATCGATGCCGACTTCGGTAAAGCCCTATCCCACGCTCAAGCTGCCCAGAACGCTTGGCGGTTCGATGCGTTCAAGCCCAGCCGGGACAGGACGGCAGAAGCCGAAGAGGCCGCCGCCCGGCTCCGTGCCTTCGCAGCCCAGGAAGACCTCGGGGAACACCCGAGCGTCACGACACAGAAGGCAATCGACGGCGCCGTTGCCGATGCCGTCTTCGTTCTGGCCAGCGCGATGCGGTGGGGCCAGTTCGAGCCGATGGTTATCGGACTCCGGCGCGCGGGCGTTGTCGCCCAAGGCGGTGCGGCATGACGGCGGAGATCATCCCCCTCGGTAAGCCCCGCTATACAATGGTGCGGGTGACGCCGACCGAAGAAGCGTTGCTTGAGAGCTACCGCGCCATGTCGCCCCAGATGCAACGGAAGTTCATGGCCATCTTGAAGGTTATGGGGTGCGTCCGTCGCCGACTTCCGTCTGATAAACGGGAGGAGTTGCAAGAGGCGCTGACGGTGCTGTTTAGCTGACCACCACCACCCCCGCCCTGGAGCGATCTGGGGCGGGCCTGCCCCCGCATTTTTCCTATTGAATATCCGTTACCATATGCTATATTGGTTACATCTTACCAATGCGGAGGGCGCCCATATGGCAAAGCTCAGGGTTCTAATGGAAAAGATGGCGGAGCTGACCGGGCAGCCGTTCACGTCAATCGAGATGCACGCCCGGCCGCTGCGCAAGGCGCGCCTGCTGTCCACGGGGGCGAAGGGTGTCAATGCGCCCGAGGTGGTCGCGTCCGACATCACCAACTTGGTGATTGCGATCCTGCGGGAAAGCCCGACCCACGCGGCGACGCTGGTCCCCGAAACCCGGAACTTCACGGCGGCGAAGACGTGCTCGGCTATCACCGAATTGCTTGACTTGTCCGATGGTCACCGCTTCGGTGATGCCATGGACGCTTTCATTATGCTGTTCTCGGACCCCGCCGCTTTCCAGAGAATGAAGGCGGTATTCGACAAGCACCAGAACACTGAGACGACCTACATATGCCCGAACGTCGAGAGAATTTCTTTTGGCGACGATACGTCAATCCGCATCGTCTTCGGGCACGACCGGGAAGAAGATAAGTTTTCCTGTACATACATCGACATCAAAGAGCGCAAGGCGCCGATTGAGTTCATGAGAACGGCCAGCATGAGCATGATGCACTTCTGGACCGAACTCGGAAAGCTCTTGCGGACCTAACACTACCACCAAGCACCTGAACTGAAATTGCGGGCAACTTCCCGCCACGCGATGACTTTGCCTGAAGAAAGGTAAACGCATGAACACAGTTTCATTCCCCATCCAGCGCCGCTTGGAGGCGAGGGTCGCGTCGGCGCAACGCCGCTGGGAGGATATCGAATTCGACGGCGACCATCCGGACGCCGAGGAAATACTTGAGACATGTGAGCTGGCCGAAGCTGCCCTCGCCTCTCTCCCGGAGGTGCAGGCAAAGCGCAACATCTTCTACGCCAAGTGTCACCTTCGCCAATGGGAGGAAGCGAATTCTTGGCGAGCGGCGCGTGGTATCAGGCCGATTATTGATGCCGCGAGACTAGAAGAGAGCGACCTATCATTCGTGCGCGACGGCAAGTGGTTCGAGCATCCGCTGGTGACTGGTGAGACACCGCAAGAGCAGGCTGCGGCATACTCCGTTGAGTTATGCTTGATTAAACGAGTTATCGGCCAAAACGCTGCGAACGAACTTTATCAGCGTATATTTGACACGATGCCGGCGACTGAGAACGGATGTTGGGATACAGAGTGCGGATATTGGTTCGTCCAGATTGTCGCTCCCACGTTTAGGGGGTTCTGATCATGACCGTGACCCGCAACTACTCTGCCATGTCCGACCCCGACGCGAACCCTCAGTTCCGCCGCCGCTGGACCGAACCCACCCCCCGAAACGAGAACCGCCGCCCCGGCTGGACCCCGGAAGCGGCGGCAAGAGCTCGAAGCCAACATGGAAGACACTTTATGAATAACACGAACTGGGACCGTTTGTCCACCGCGATCCTGATGGATCATCGGCGCGGGAGGGCGGCATGAGCAACGTGATATCTTTCACGTCGCGCCGAGGGCTTACCTCCCGCGCCAACCGGAACATTAACATTCACGAGTGGCTTGAATTCAGGCTGGACCTCACCAATCAATGGCGCCGCGATCACCAGCTTCCGCCAATTGCCGATCCTGGCAGTGTCGATATATCTAATCTTTCATTCGTGAAAGATGGAGACTTCTATGTTCATATGCTTTTGCCTCATGAGACTTATGAGGCACAGGCGTGTCACTACGCCTTCGAGTTCTTCTTGTTCCAGCGTAAACATGGCATTCAAGCGTCGGAGGAGCTTCTAGAACACATATTTTGTAATGCTGATGACTCCGTTTGTGCCAGAGAGTTCTGGATAAATATAAAGAAAGGGGGTGCGGCATGATCGACTTCAACCGCAAGCCCGAACGCACACGCCTGGACTTCGGCCGGATCAATGCTAAAGCACTGGCGCGCTTCCCCGACCTGCTCGCCCGCTGGCTGCCCGGCGGGAAGCGCGTCGGCAACGAGTGGATCGCGCTGAACCCGCGCCGCACCGACACCAAGCCCGGCAGTTTCAGCGTCAACATGGCGACCGGGAAATGGTCGGACTTCGCCAGCGGCGACCGCGGGGGCGATCCAATCAGCTTGGCTGCCTATCTCGACGGCAGCAAACAGGGCGAAGCCGCTCGGAAGCTCTCCGACATGCTGGGAGTGCGCTGACATGCCGGACGATATGTTCATCCCGCTCGACGGCGCCACCGATCCGGCTCCCGTCGCTGCGCCACCCGCCGAGTTCGTGCCCACCGTGCCCATGCCCGGTGATCACCCGCAGCCAGCCGACTCCGCATTGTTCAAACATAAAATATTCGGGCAGCCTGCGGCCGTATATCTCTACCGTAGCGCGGCCGGGGAACCCGAGGGCTATATCTGCCGGTTCAATCTGGTGGACGAAGCTGGGAACCCGGCGATCGACCCCGCTACCGGCAAACAGAAAAAGGAGTTCCGCCCGCTCCGCCACGGCACCAAGATTGGCCGGAATGGGAAGCCCTGGGTGGCGTTTCACTGGAAGGGCTGGGGTGACAACCGGCCGCTCTACCGTCAGCCCGAGTTGATGGCCGACGCCGACAAGCTGGTGATCGTGTGCGAAGGCGAGCGGAAGGCCGACGCGGTTCCGATGCTGTTTCCCGATTCTATCGGCGTCTCGCCGATGAACGGGGCGCAGTCCCCGAGCAAAACGGACTGGTCGCCGCTGGCCGGGCGCAAGGTGGTGATCAGCACCGACCACGACGCCGCCGGGTTGGCGTTCGGGGATGCCGTTCATGCCCTGCTTAAAGCTGCCGGCGCTGGCCCGATCATGCACCTGAGGCCGGATCGCATCGGACAGTACGTCGTCCAGGACGGGGCCAAGGTGGCGCGTAGGGGTGATTGCCCCGCGAAGTATGACCTTGCCGATGCTCTGCGCGACGGATGGACAGCCGATCTAATCGCCCCCCTGCGTACCGACCCCGCTTTCTTCACCACCTATGAAGACGCGGAGGCACGTAAGGCAAGGGCCGAGTGGGCTGAAGCTGCTGGCGCGGCGCAAGATCGCGCCAGAGGGCCGGCCGAGAAGAAGCCCTATGAGTGGCCGTTTCGGCTCGTACCCCACGGCGTAGAGCGGCGCATTGAGAGGGAGGACAAGGAGACTGGTGAAACCACGGTCGAATGGAAGTGGTTTTGCTCACGCCTGGAGGTTGTTTCGGAAACCCGCAACGAGCATGGAAAAGATTGGGGCCGTCTGCTCAAGGTAACTGATAACGACGGGCGCGAGCACTTCTGGCCGATGCCGATGGATATGACGGCCGGGAGCGGTGAGGAATACCGGAAAATCCTGTCATCCATGGGCTTGATTATGGCGCACGGCGGCCGGGCTCGCGAGTGGCTGCACGAATATATCTGCACCGCCCGCCCCGGTCAGAAGGCGTATTGCGTCAACCGTGTCGGCTGGCATCCGGCGACCACTGGGGCCGTCTATGTGCTGCCTGATCGCAGCTTCGGCGCACCTGCTGACCAGCAAGTCATTCTCCAGGGCGCCAGCGACGACACCATGGCTGTCGCGGGGACGCTGGAAGACTGGCAACGCGAGGTGTCCCGCTACTGCGTCGGCAACAGCCGGTTGGCGTTTGCCGTCTCGGCATCGTTTGCTTCGACCCTGCTGTATCTGGCGGGCGAACCGAGCGGCGGCATTCACTTCGTGGGAGATTCCAAGATCGCGAAAACCGTGCTCGGCTGGCTGGCCGGCTCGGTGTGGGGCGGCGGCGGCATCAATGGGTTTCTCAAGTTGTGGCGCGCGACCTCGAACGGACTTGAATGCGTGGCGACCGCTCATTGTGACGGCTTGCTGCCCCTGGACGAGATGGGACAGGTTGCGGCGAAGGAGGCGGGTGAGATCGCCTACATGCTGATGAATCAAATGGGGAAGCTGCGCAGCCGGCGGGACGGCGGGACACGGAAGCCGGCCGAGTGGCGTCTGCTGCTGTTGAGCACGGGTGAAATCTCGCTCGCCGACAAGATGACCGAGGCGGGGCAGACCATCCGGGCGGGACAGGAAGTCCGGCTCGCCGATATCCCTGCCGATGCCGGGGCGAGCCTGGGGGTGTTCGATACCATCCACGGGTTCCCGTCATTCCGGGACTTCTGCGCGCATCTCTACAACGCGGGCGGCCGGTTCTATGGCTCGCCGATCCGCGCTTTCCTCGAACGCTTCCACCAGCGTCTGGCAGCGGATCGGGCGGGCCTTCTGCAAGGGCTCGCTGAGATGCGGGACGAGTTCGTCAAGAAGCACCTTCCGGCCGATGCCAGCGGGCAGGCTGTCAGTGTCGCCAATCGGTTCGCCCTGATCGCCGCTGGTGGCGAGATCGCGACTGCCCTCGGTGTAACCGGCTGGCCGGAGGGTGAGGCTGAACTGGCAGCGGCTACCTGCTTTCTGGCGTGGTTGTCCCGCCGTGGTGGTGCTGGGAATCGTGAAACCGACACCGGCATTGCTCAGGTGCGTTCGTTTATCGAAGCCCATGGAGCCGCCCGGTTCGAGCCCGCCTGGGAGATCGCCAACCAGATCAAGGAGGCCGAGGCAGAAGAGGCCCGCCAGATCGAAGCCGAAGCGAAGGGTGAGAAGTATTTCGTGAAGGTTCGCCGCCCGAATGACGTTCGTATCTATGATCGCGTCGGGTTCCGGCAACAAGATGAGGCCGGGAACTGGACCTATTATGTTTTGCCTGAGCAATGGCGCAAGCAGGTTTGCAAGGGGTTTGACGCCGCCATAATTGCCAAAGTCCTGCGGGACAAGGGCTTCATGGATTGTGACCGGGGCGAGCCCAACAAAAGCGTCCGCATCCCCGGTGTGGGGAAAATGCGGTTCTACGTCCTGAACTCGCGCATCCTGGGCGGCTCCGATGAGTAGGCTTGCCGCCTGGGCGCGCGGCGAAGCTCGTCCGGCTGTCCCGCCATCACCTGTTTGTCCCGCTGTCCCGCTGGCCACTATGCCGGGCGGGACAACCATTATCATGCCGGAAACCCAAGGAAACTGCGGGTTTGCGGAGGCTGTCCCGCTTGTCCCGCTTGTCCCGTGCGAAAATAGCAATGTCCGGGATGAAATGGAGGAAATGGATTGTTTCGAGTGGGCTGTTGACCCGACGCGACCTATTGCCCAGCTAAGTGCTCCGTCCTATTCCGCGTGCGTTGATCACGAGGGCTGGGACTGGGATCAGCCAGAAGCTATTGCTCGCTGGCTGGGACGGTAGATAGCTATGACCGCCCCACCCCTTGCTTCCTTGCCTGAACTGGCGACCCCGGCCGAAGTGGCTGCGGTGCTGCGCTGTTCAACTCGGCATGTGCAAGGGCTGGTGGCGCGCGGCGAGATAGAGGGTATGCTGGTGGCTGGGAGATATTTGATTAGCCCGGCGGCCGTTCAAACCTACCTGTCGGATTCGAAGGTGATGACATGCCCAAGCGCAACCCCGGCGCCCGGCTCGAATGGCGTGAAGACCGCCAGACCTGGGAAATCATTTGGTTCGAGCGCGGCGCCCGCCGACGCAAATCCTGCGCTACAACTGATCGCCGAATCGCTGATCGGCTCCTCGCAGAGCACCTCACGCCGCCCGCGCCAACCGGCCCCTGTGATCCCAATATCCGGCGGCTCGACGACGTGCTGATGCGTTATGCCAGCGAACGCGGACCCCACGTCAAGGGGAAGGAAACCCTTGGATACTGCCTAAAGGCGCTACAACCCTTCTGGGGAAACCGCGTTGTTCAGGATGTCAAAGAGGGGAGTTGCCGGGAATATTTCGAGGCTCGTTCAAAGGGTGGTGTCGGTCCAAGCAAAGTTGCCCGTGAATTAGGCGTTCTGTCCGCTGCCATTCGTCATGACTGGAAAAATGGCCGACTGACGAATATTGCACCGATATGGAAGCCGTCCGAGCCGGAACCGAAAGAGCGGTGGCTTACCCGTCAAGACGTTGCGAAGCTTCTCAGGGCGGCTCGTTCGAATGAATATACGAGACACCACCTGTCCCTGTTCATCCTGCTTGGATTGTATACAGCCGGCCGCAAGGAGGCGATCCTATCGCTCCGGTGGCCGCAAGTGGACTTTGAGCGGCGTCTCATCGACCTAAACCCGGCTGGTCGGGAGCGGACGAACAAGGGCCGGGCCGTCGTTCCGGTTTCTGCAAGGCTGATGACATTTCTTCGGTACTCGCGCAAGCGGGGATGCGATACCGGCTTCGTCGTCTCTTACAACGGGCACCCTATTTCCAACATCAAAAAGGCGTTCGCTCATGCCTGCGAGAGGGCCGGGCTCAAGGACGTAACTCCGCACACTCTGCGGCACACGTCGGCAACATGGATGGCATCGGCTGGCGTACCCATGGAGTTGATCGCCCGCTATCTCGGCCACAGCAACTCTCGGACCACAGAGCGGGTTTACGCCAAGTTTGCCCCGGAATATCTGGCGCAGGCTGCTCGCGCTCTCGATCACAGGCACTGATCGCGGTGGGGCAGTTATGGACGTTGCTGCCCCGGATACTGCCCCAGAAATGGACAAGGGCTCCTGAGTTTCCCCAGAAGCCCTTGATTTAATTGGAGCGGGCGAAGGGATTCGAACCCTCGACCCCAACCTTGGCAAGGTTGTGCTCTACCCCTGAGCTACGCCCGCGTCCTGGCGTTTGGCGTTTCCGCCGGTGGTTTCCGTCCGTCTTCGGGCTCTTTGTCTGCGCCCGGCGACGGAGGCGGATAATACGGATCGAACGGCGGTTTGCAAGTCTCCTTTTGCACCGGCGGTGAAAGAATTATCGCCGCTCGGGCAAGGAGGCGGAAAAGGGGCTGACGGTGTGGCCGTGGTTGAGCGGGCCGTGACCGTGGCCGAGGCCGGGGGCGGTCAGGATCGCGCGTTCGAGAAAGGCCCGGGCCCGGGCCACGGCCCGGGTCAGGTCGAGCCCCTGGGCAAGGGAGGTGGCAATCGCCGAGGCCAGGGCGCAACCGGTGCCGTGGGTGTGGGGGGTGTGGAGGCGCGGCGACTGGAACACCGCTTCGCCATCGTCGCAGGACAAGAGGTCGGTGACGGTTTCGCCCTCCATGTGGCCACCCTTGATCAGCACCGCCCGCGGTCCCAGGCTGCGGATCAGCCCGGCGGCGTGGCGCATTTCGGCGAGATCGCGAATGCCGTCCATGCCGGTCAGCACCAGCGCTTCCGGAATGTTGGGGGTGGCGAGTTCGGCCCGGACCAGCAACCGCTGCTTAAGGGCCTGCACCGCCTCGGGATCGAGCAGAAAGGCACCGCTCTTGGAGACCATCACCGGGTCGACCACCAGCGGGATGCCGATCGCCAGATCCTCGATGACGTCGGCGATGGCTTCGATCACCGCCGCGGTGTGGAGCATGCCGGTCTTGATCGCGTCGGCGCCGATGTCCTCCAGCACCACCCGCATCTGCTGGGCGACGAAGTCAGGGCTGACCGGCAGCACCCGGAAAACGCCGCGGGTGTTCTGGGCGGTCAGTGCCGTGATCGCGGTGGCGGCGTAGCCCTTGAGCGCGGTCACGGTCTTGATGTCGCCCTGGATGCCGGCGCCGCCACCCGAATCCGAACCGGCGACGATCAGAACCCGGCCTCTCACGCCGGGTCTCCCGCGGCGGTGCGGATCGCGCCCGCGATCTCGGCGACCACGCTGTCGACCAGATCGCCATCGTCCCCTTCGGCCATCACCCGAATCAGCGGTTCGGTGCCCGACTTGCGGATCAGCAGCCGGCCGTTGCCGGCCAGCCGGGCCTCGCCATCGCGGATCGCCCGCTTGACCGCCGCCTGCTCGAGCGGCGGCGTGCCGCCCGGCGCATAGCGGATGTTGGTCAGGCGCTGGGGCACCGGCTCGAAGACCCGGGCGACGGCGCTGAGCGGCTTGTCGCGGCGCTGGACCACTGCCAGCACCTGCAGCGCCGCGATCAGCCCGTCGCCGGTGGTCGAATAGTCCGAGAGCACGATGTGGCCCGACTGCTCGCCACCGACATTGTAGCCGCCGGCCCGCATGCGCTCGACGACGTAGCGGTCGCCGACCGGGGTGCGCACCAAGGCGAGGCCAAGGCCGTTGAGGTGACGCTCCAGACCGAGATTGGACATCACGGTGGCGACCACGCCGCCGCCGCGGAGGCGCCCGGTCTGGGTCCAGGACTCGCCGACCAGCCCCATCAGCTGGTCGCCGTCGATCTGGTGGCCGGTTTCGTCGATCACGATCAGCCGGTCGGCGTCGCCGTCGAGGGCGATGCCGATGTCGGCGCCGGTCTCCAGCACCCGGGTCCGCAGGGCGGCGGGGGCGGTGGCGCCGCACCTGCTGTTGATGTTGGTGCCGTTGGGCTCGTTGGCGATGGCGGTAACGGCGGCGCCCAGTTCATAGAGCACGCGCGGCGCCACCTTGTAGGCGGCGCCATTGGCGCAATCGATGACGATCTTGAGGCCGTCGAGGCGCAGGCCGCGGGGAAAGGTGTTCTTGACGTATTCGATGTAGCGGCCGGTGGCGTCGTCGAGCCGGCTGGCCCGGCCGAGTTCGGCGGCATGGGCGAGGTCGGGGGCGAAGGGCTGGTCGAGCCGGCCCTCGATCTCGGATTCCAGCTGGTCGCTGAGCTTGTAGCCGTCAGGACCGAACAGCTTGATGCCATTATCCTCGAAGGGATTGTGGGAGGCTGAGATCATCACCCCGATGTCGGCGCGCAAACTGCGGGTCAGCATCGCCACCGCCGGAGTCGGCAGCGGCCCGACCAGCACCACGTTCATGCCCATCGAGATGAAGCCGGCGGTCAGGGCCGGCTCCAGCAGGTATCCCGACAGCCGGGTGTCCTTGCCGATCACCACCAGATGGCGATGGGTGCCGCGGCGAAAGTGAAGGGCGGTGGACATCGCCACCCGCAATGCGGTTTCTGCGGTCATCGGCTCGCAATTGGCGGTGCCGCGAATGCCGTCGGTGCCGAAAAGCTGTCGGATCATGGGGGTTTCCTGGTGGCTGCGAGCGGGTCGCGCACACCATCTTTTCGCGCCCGGCGGCGGCCGTCAAGTCCCGCCGTGGCCGGCGTCCGGCCGGAGCGGCGGCGCTCGCGCCGCTGGCGCCGGCCCGCCGATTGCGCTTAAGCTGCCGGCCACGCTTTCCCGCCGGGAGACCCGACCGATGCCGTCTTCGCTGGCAGAGACCTTCGCCGAGGCGCTCGATCATCATCAGGCCGGCCGGCTGCCCCGGGCCGAGGCGCTCTATCGCCGGGTGCTGGCCGCGGCGCCCGATCATCCCGACAGCCTGCATCTGCTCGGCGTGCTCTGCCATCAGACCGGCAAGAGCGAGCGGGCGCTGCTGCTGATCACCCGGGCGCTGGCGCAGAAGGACGACACCGCCGTCTACCACCACAATCTGGGCGAGGTGCTGCGCGCCCTCGGCCGACTCGAGCCGGCACTGGCGGCCTACCGGCGTGCCGTCGCGCTGTCACCGGACTGGGCCGAGGCCCACAACCATCTCGGGGTCGCGCTGCACCAGCTGGAGGATTATGAGGGAGCGGTGGCGTGCTATCGCCGCGCGCTGGCCCTCGATCCCGACGACGCCAGCGCCCACAACAACCTCGGCGTCGCCCTCCAGGACCAGGGCGACCTGGCCGGGGCGCTGGAGAGCTATCACCGGGCGCTGAGCCTCAACCCCGACGACACCGACGCCGGCAACAACCTCGGGAATGCCCTCAAGGAGCAGGGCCGGGTCGGGGCGGCGGTCGCGGTCTATCGCGAGATACTCGAGCGCCATCCCGCGCTCGCGATGGTGCGCTCGAACCTGCTGTTCAGCAGCCTCTGCCTGCCCGACATTCCCCTTGCCGAGCATTTCGAGGCGGCGCGGCGCTGGGACGCGCTGTATGCGGCGCCGCTGCGGTCCCGCTGGCCCCGGCACCGGCCGCCCCGGCCGGGCGCCCCCGGCCGGCGACCCCGGCTCGGCTTCGTCTCGGGTGATTTTCGCCGCCATGCCGTCGGCTTTCTGACCATTGCGGCGCTGGAGGGGCTGGCCGCGGCGGGGCACGAGATCAGCTGCTACAGCAACGGCATGACCGAGGACGTGCTGACGGATCGCTTCCGGGCGGCTTCGGCGCGCTGGCGACCGCTGCTCGGGCTCTCCGACGCGGCGGCGGCGGAGCAGATCCGCGCCGACGGCATCGACATCCTGATCGATCTTTCCGGACACACCGCCCAGAACCGGCTGCTGACCCTGGCGCTCAAACCGGCGCCGCTCCAACTGACCTGGGTCGGCTACGGCGTCACCACCGGCCTTTCGGCGATGGATTACTGGCTGGCCGACCGCCATCAGGTGCCTGAAGCGCTGGAACCCTGGTATCAGGAAAAGATCATCCGGATGCCGGCGAGCTATGTCTGCTTCGAGCCGCCGGCCGAGGCGCCGCCGGTGCCGCCGCTGCCCGCCCTCACCCGCGGCCACATTACCTTCGGTTCGTTCAATTTTCTCAGCAAGATCACCGATCAGGCGATCCTGCTCTGGAGCCAGATCCTCGACCGGGTTCCCGAGTCGCGGCTGCTGCTGAAGGCGGTCGGCTTCAATGGCGAGGCGACGCAGCGGCTGCTGATCGACCGCTTCGCCGCGCACGGCATCGGGGCCGGGCGGCTGGACTTTCTCGGCGGCAGTTCTCGGGCCGAGCATCTGGCTGCCACCGCCAGCGTCGACATCGCGCTCGACAGCTTTCCCTATAGCGGCGGCCTGACCACCCTCGAAACCCTCTGGATGGGAGTGCCGGTGATCGTGTGGCCGGGCGAGACCCTGTGCAGCCGCCATTCCTATGGCTATCTCGCCTCGCTCGGCTGCACCGACACCGTGGCCACCGACGCCGGGGAGTATGTCGAGCGGGCGGTGGCCTGGGCCGGCGACCGGGCGCGCCTCGCCGATCTCCGGGCCGGTCTCCGCGCCCGCCTGCTGGCCTCACCGCTCTGCGACCGCGCCGGCTTCACCGCGGCGCTGGAACTGGCCTGCCAGATGATCTGGGCGCGTCACTGTGCCGGTGAGCCGCCGCGCTCGATCACGGTGCCGGGGCGGTTGCCGAGTGCAGCGGCGGCAGCGCCTTGAGATAGGTCACGATCGCCCGCCGGTCGGCCAGGGTCAGGCGGGAGGTGCTGTTGCGCACGACCTCGGCCATCGAGCCGCCGACTACGTCGCCGTCGGGTTCCAGACCGAGTTCCAGCAGCAGCATCAGGTCGGCTTCCGACCAGCGGCCGAGGCCGGTTTCGGAGTCGGGAGTGATGTTGGGAGCGTATTCGCCGTTGATGCTGTCGGGATTGCCGGCAAAGGCCCGGCTTTCGTCGAGCGCGCCGGTCCAGGTGCGCGGGGTGTGGCACTCGCCACAATGACCGAGCGCACGCACCAGATACTGGCCGCGATTCCACTGGGCCGAGCGCAGCGGATTGGTGTCGAGCGGTCCGACCTTGAGCGACAGCAGCCGCCAGCCCGGCATCATCATCCGGAAGGCCAGGGGTTCGCGCAGATCGTGGGGCCGGCTCTGGCGCGCCACCGGCTTCTGGGTGCGCAGATAGGCCCGGAGGTCGAGAATATCCTGATTGTCCATCAGGGTGTAAGCGGTGAAGGGAAACACCGGCAGCAGCTGGGTGCCGTCGGCGGTGACGCCGTGGCGCAGCGCCCGGATAAAGGCGCTGTCGGACCAGCCGCCGATGCCATAGATCGGATCCGGCGAGATGTTCGGCGTGTAGAAGATGCCGTAGGAACTGCTGATCGCCCGGCCGCCGCCCAGGCGCTGGCCGCCATGGGCCTCGTCTGTGTGACAGCCGAGGCAGCCGGCGGCGTCGAAAATATACTGGCCGCGGGCAACCCGCTCGGCCTGGGGATCCGCCCGGCCGCCGGCAGCGGCTCCGCCCGCCAGCGCCAGACTCAGCGCCAGCGCCGCGAGCCAGGGCCGGGCCGGGCACCGGGGGCCGGGGCGGGAGGGATGGCGTCGGGTCATGGCAGGGTCCGCCGGAACAGTTCGTGACAGGCGCCGCAGGCCTGGCTGACCGCCAGGATCGGCGCGCGCACCGCATCGGCGTTGCCGGTGGCGGCGGCGCCGACCAACCGGCCCGCGGCGTTCCTGAGCGCGGTAGCGCGCTCCCGGAAGATATCCCACTCCTGCCAAAGTTCCAGCCGGGCGGCGCTGCGGCCGGCGCCGATGGCGGTCCCCTCGGGAAACTGCTCGTGGTTGAAGACGCCGGCGACGGCGCGGATGACCTCGGCGCTGGCGCCGACATCGGCGACATTGGCGCCTTCGCTCTTGAGGAAGCGGCCGATTACCCGCATCGCGGCGCCGAGCCGCCGCAGTTCGGCCTGACGGTGGCCGATCACCCGGATCAGCTCAGGGCTGGCCGCTTCCGGACGGTCGGCGGCCGCCAGCCGCAGCGGCGTCAGGCCGGTCACCAGCACCAGTCCGGCCGCCACGATCGCGGCCACGGCGGCGCCGGTGCGGCCGGAGGAGCTGTCTGAACGGCGCGGCGAGCCGGCCATGATCCTCGTTTCCTTTCCTCGGCCCCTGGGAAAGCTCCGGCCGGGCTTGTGATTTTTCTGCCCTTGGTGTAAGCGGCCAGACCGGAAAGCCCGTTTGCCCTCCGGGGGGCGAGCCTGCCGGCGACGGCCTTCACGCGCGGATTTTGCCCCCGGCCCGATTGTACAGGATTGTCAATGGCATCCCCAAGCTCTGTTTGTGTTTACTGCGGCTCGTCCAGTCGCGTCAACGATGTCTACAAGGACGCGGCGCGGCAACTGGGTGTCGGGCTGGCGCGCGCGGGCATCGAGGTGGTTTATGGCGGGGGCCGGGTCGGGCTGATGGGCATCCTCGCCGACGCTGCGCTGGCGGCCGGCGGCCGGGTGGTTGGAATCATTCCCGAGCATCTTCAGGTTCTTGAGGTTGACCATGTCGGCCTCAGCGAGTTGGTGGTGGTCGACAGCATGCATGCCCGCAAGCGCCTGATGGTCGAGCGCTCGGATGCGTTCGTGGTGCTGCCCGGTGGCCTTGGCACCCTCGACGAGACCTTCGAGGTTGTGACCTGGAAACAGCTGCGCCTGCACGACAAGCCGATCGTGATCGCCGACATCGCCGGCTACTGGACGCCGCTGCTTCAGCTTTTCGCGCACATCGACGGCGAACAGTTCGTCTCGGGCGGCTATCGGCGACTCTTCAGCGTTGCCGCCGACATCGCGCAGGTGCTCGACAGTCTCGGCCACCAGCCGGCTCCAGCCACACCCACCGACAGCCGGGCGATGTAACCGCCGGGCCGGGTTCATTAAGTCCTGAGGCGAAATTAAGGTATCTAGCGGGGAAATGAAATAAACGTCGCTCCCATGGTGTTCTTGTTGATGTCCGCAACGGGCGGATAGACCTCATCAACTGGAGACTGCCATGAACAAGACCTTCGCTGCTCTTGCCCTGCTCGCTCTCGCCGCGCCGTTCGCCGCCTCGGCCGCCGACCTGCCCCAGGGCGCCGGCAGCCGGACCGCGCCGGCCCAGGAGCGGCAGGAGACCGGCAAGGCTTCGACCCTGCCGGCGCCGGCCGCGGCCGCCCTGCCCGCGCCCGAGCAACGGCTGCCGGCAGCGGCGGTGAAGACCACCGATCCCAAGGCTCCCGCTCCCGCTCCCGCCGCCGCCGCGGTCACCGGCCTGACCGGGCCGGCCAGCCAGCCTCAGATGGCGGCCCGGCCCCACCAGACCCGCCCGGGCCAGGGTCAGGTCGAGGGCAAGCAGGATGAGAAAGTCCCGGTGGTCAAGTAATCGCCGCCGCTCCCGGGTGGTGCGGGTTCGCCGTCAGCTGCGCACCCGCGCCACCGCCCGCTGCCAGCCAAGATAGAGTGCCGTGCGCCGCGCCTCGGTCATGCCGGGCGCAAAGCGTTTCTGGCATTGCCAGCCGGCGGCCAGCGCCGCCAGCGAGCCGTAGACCCCGGCACCGAGACCGGCGAGGCAGGCGGCGCCCAGCGCCGTGGTCTCGGTCAGCGCCGGGCGCTCAACCGGAAGATCAAGGATGTCGGCCAGGAACTGCATCAGCCAGTCATTGCCGACCATGCCGCCATCGACCCGCAACGCCGCCGGCATCCGCCCGGCGTCGGCGGCCATCGCCTCCATCAGATCGCGGCTCTGATAGGCCACGGCTTCGAGGCCGGCGCGCACGAGGTGGCTGGCGCCGGTGTTGCGGGTGAGACCGAGCAGGGCGCCGCGGGCGTCGGGGTCCCAGTAGGGAGCACCGAGGCCGGTGAAAGCCGGCACCAGATAGACGCCGCCGGTATCATCGAGCCGGCGGGCGTGGTCCTCCGAAGCGGCGCTGTCAGCGATCAGCCCCAGCCCGTCGCGCAGCCACTGCACCGCCGCGCCGGCGACGAAGATCGAGCCTTCGAGGGCGAAGGTCGGGGTGCCGCCGAGCCGCCAGGCCACCGTGGTCAGCAACCGGTGCTCGGAAAGGCGCGGGGTGTCGCCAAGGGTCATCAAGGCGAAGCCGCCGGTGCCATAGGTGCACTTGATCATGCCCGGCTCAAAGCAGGCCTGCCCGAAGGCGGCCGCCTGCTGGTCGCCGGCAATGCCGGTGATCGGAATCGCGGCGCCAAAAAGGGCCGGGTCGGTCTCGCCGAAGCGGCAGATCGTGTCCCGGACCTCGGGCAGCAGCGGCGCCGGAATATCGAACAGGCGCAGCAGCTCCGGATCCCAGTTCTGGCTCGTAAGGTTGAACAGCAGGGTGCGGGCGGCGTTGCTGGCGTCGGTGGCGTGGACCCGGCCGCCGGTCAGCCGGAAGAGAAGGTACGAATCGATGGTTCCGAAGCAAAGTTCACCCCGCTCGGCCCGCGCCCGGGCGCCGGGCAGGTGATCGAGCAGCCAGGCCAGCTTGGTCGCCGAGAAATAGGGATCGAGCAGAAGGCCGGTGCGGCTCCGCACCCCGGGCTCGGCCCCGGATGCGATCAGGGCGCGGCAGGCCGGGGCGGTGCGGCGGTCCTGCCAGACGATCGCCCGGGCCAGCGGCCGTCCGCTCGCCCGCTCCCAGAGCACGGTGGTTTCGCGTTGATTGGTGATGCCGATCGCGGCGATGTCGCGGCCGGCGAGACCGGCGCCGGCGATCGCCTCCCGGCACACCCCGAGGGTGTCCTGCCAGATCGCCCCGGCGTCGTGCTCGACCCAGCCGTCGGCCGGGTAGTGCTGGACGAGATCCCGCCGTGCCGTCGCCCGTGGCCGGCAGCACCGGTCGAAGACGATCGCCCGGCTGCTGGTGGTGCCCTGGTCGATGGCGAGGACGAAGCTCATGGCGCGGCGCTCCGGACGGTTGAATCGGCCGGCGGGCATGATACCATCCTCCGGCTCCGGGCGGCAGGCCGCGTGTCCGGATTTTCGCGCCGAGGGGCCGGCCAGTTGAGGAGCAGGGGCATGACGACCGTATTTCCGCCGCCGCCGCCGACCGTGGTTCCGGTCGCCGGTACCGCTGCGCTGTTTCCGGTGCGGCGCATCTTTTGCGTCGGCCAGAACTACGCCGCCCACGCCCGCGAAATGGGCACCGACCCGACCCGCACCGACCCGTGCTTTTTTTCCAAGCCGGCCGATGTCGTGGTCGCGGACGGCAGCGCCGTGCCCTATCCCCCGATGACCGCCAACCTTCATTACGAGATCGAGCTGGTGGTGGCGCTGGGCAGCGGCGGCGCCGCGATTCCGGTCGCAGCCGCCCTCGGCCATGTCTTCGGCTATGCCGCGGGCATCGACCTGACCCGGCGCGACCTCCAGGCCGCCGCCAAGAAGGCGGGCCAGCCCTGGGACATGGCCAAGGGCTTCGACCGCTCAGCGCCCTTGGGTGCCATCGCCCCGGCCAGCGCCATCGGCCATCCGGCCGGGGGCGGCATCCGGTTACGACTCAACGGCGTGCTGCGCCAGGAGGGCGATCTTTCCGACATGATCTGGAGCGTCGCCGAGATCATCGCCAAGCTGTCCTGCTATGTCGAACTCAAGGCCGGCGACCTGATCTTCACCGGCACCCCCGAAGGCGTCGGCCCGGTGGTCGCGGGGGACCGGCTCGAGGGCAGCATCGAGGGTGTCGGCACCGTCAGCGCATGCCTATCCGGTTGAC
>SESF01030897.1_pt1 | contig 28535 bp, 24 predicted proteins | sample 3171521 | NCBI WGS metagenome assembly SESF01 (sample SAMN10866945, study PRJNA518727) | freshwater metagenome | biome: subpolar coniferous forest; feature: holomictic lake; material: water; isolation source: holomictic Lake 227, 6 m and 8 m depth | place: Canada: near Kenora, Ontario | collected...
GAATTCTCTCCGGAGGAGTTTATGCTGCAAAATTCAATATTTACAATAATTTTTATAACAGTGCCGGGGTTAATGGAAATTTAAAACTTATTTTGAATGATAGAGTTAGCCTTAATTTTTTCGGTCAATATACCCCAATGACTAATACGAGTATGATGCAACTAATGTCATCCATGTATCCGCAAAGCAATTACGGTGGTTCATTCGAGTTTAAAGTGACTGACAAGTGGGGAGTTATGGTTGGTACTGAACGTGAATTTGATGTAATTTCACGAAAATGGGTAATAAACCCTTTTATCATACCGGTTTTTTACAAATAATACCAACTGTAGGAAAACGAAAATTCTGATTTTATCGGAACTAATAAATAGAATAATGAGACGAAGTCGTGATTGGGCTATATTGTATCTAGCATCGGTATAATCAATCCTCTTGTTTATTAAACAACATTACTACTGACCCAACCAGCATTGGTATTACAAAATTCACTAACCAAATGCACATTCCTGCTAAGGCAACACCAACCGTTTGATTAGAAAATGTTCCAATAATCAAAACTGCTAATGAACCTCGTACTGCGACTTCAGAAAAGGCGAAAGAAGGCGTAAATGTCACAAATAAATAGGTGGTTGGTATAGAAATCAACATTTGCCAGCTGCTTAATTCTACCCCGAAAAATCGAAGCATAAACGAGAATTGAATGCAAAAAACAACATAACGGAACAGCGAAATAAGCATAATCCGTATTAATTCCGAAAAACTGAAAGCTGACAGACAGTCGCTGAATTCTTTAATTTTAGGTGCCAGACGGCTTTTTTTTAGTAGCTTGCTAAGTTTTGGTAAGAAGAAATAGAGAAAGCATAATCCAATCAAAAATAAACCTACCATCAACAAGTAAAGGTTTAAATTAAATTTCATTTTTCCGGAAGTAACACTGAAAAATACGATACAGGCCGGAATTCCGCAAAAAGTCATGATAATATTTTGAGTGATACTATTTACAAGACTGAGTGTTACGCCTGACTTTCGGTTTTCAGGTTTCAAAAAAAGGATACGTCCCACCATCTCACCTACTCGGTTTGGCGTAAAAAATCCGGTTGAAATTCCTGCTAACACAGCCTTTATCGAAAATTTCAAGCTGAGTTTTTGAATGTGAATAGTCATCATTTTCCACTTAAGCGATTCGATGAGCCAGTTAAATGGTAAAAATAAAAATACAGCTGCCAGCCACCAAAATTGAGACAGAGGCATTTGTTTCCATTGATTCAAAAATTCAGCGTATTGATTGAAGGTGATGAGCTTATAAGCCAAAAAGGAGTAAGCTGCTATTATGAAAATATAACCCCAAAGCTTAATAGGAATTTTCAGAAACTGAGATTTTGAGTCTTTTCTATGAGCAAAAGATGAATGTGCGTCTACCATTTTTTATGCCTTAGATGGAGGATTCTGAGGTTTGAATGTAAATTTTTTCTGAGAAAAATAGCTGAACATGGTAGTGAAAATAGTCACAATCATTTTGGATGGAGTGGGGAAGAAGCCAAAAAATTCTACAAAAATTTTCAATCCCAAGTAATTGAGAAGCAAATTTGCTAATACTACCAGGGAGTAACGAACCAACTGAACCCTGCCTTTTAATTCTGAAGAGGTAAAGGTGACATACTTTTGAAGTAGAAAACCCGATACAAGGGTAACCGGAAAAGTAAGAAATAATGCCGCGATATGTGAACCAAAGGTCACAAAACCAAGGTATAACATTTGCTGACGCAATACAAAATGGTATATGACAAAGTATAAAACCCAATCGAAGATCATATTGGCAACACCCGAAACTCCGTACCGGAAAAACTGAATGCTCATATACTTACGGAAAGGAGGATAGAAGAAATCAATACATTCCCCAATCCAGCTTCCCATGATTTCAAATAATTTCTTCATTATCATTTTTTGTGTGCCAATATAACGGACAAACTACCCATTAAAGTATAGTAAACGAACTATTTTTGTTACTTTTGCCAGTCTGTAAATTTTAGCTTACAAAGATACAAAATCCAACTAATGTCACAAGTCAGAGCCAAAAAATACCTCGGTCAACATTTCCTGAAAGATATGGACATTGCCCGCCGAATTGCGGAAAGTCTTCCTATCGATGAACTCACTTCCGTCCTCGAAATAGGACCTGGAATGGGTGTTCTTACTCAGTTTCTATTACAAAATCCTTTGATTGATCTAAAAGCTGTAGAAGTAGATAGCGAATCGGTAGACTATTTGCAGCAGCATTTTCCTCAACTTAGGGTGATTGAAGGTGATTTTCTGAAATTGGATTTAAAAACCATTTTTCCGGATAAATTCTTTGTTATTGGAAACTTTCCGTACAATATTTCGAGTCAGATTTTCTTTAAAATGCTGGATAACAAAGATTCAATTCCCTGTTTAGCAGGTATGATTCAAAAGGAAGTGGCTGAACGCATTGCTGCACCTGCCGGAAGTAAAACTTATGGAATTTTGAGTGTTTTAATGCAGGCTTACTACAAAATTGAATATCTTTTCACAGTTCACGAACATGTTTTTGACCCACCGCCCAAGGTAAAATCTGCTGTGATTCGGTTTACTCGAAACGATGTTTCAAAAATAGATTGCAACGAACAATTATTCAAATCGGTGGTGAAAACTGCGTTTAATCAACGGCGGAAAACTTTACGGAATTCGTTGCTGCCATTGGTGGAGAAAGGAAATCCAATGTTTGCCGATTCTCTTTTCGATTTGCGTCCGGAACGGCTCGACGTGGCGGCTTTTGTTGAATTGACTAATCGGGTGGAAGCGGCTTTGAAGAAATAATTAATGTATAAAGAGTATTACCCCGATTTAAAACAATAAAAGCCATTGTAGATTTTTTTCTATAACGGCTTTTGTTTTATTGGATGAATCAATTAGTAATTGATATATTATCTGCTTTGTTCTTTTGCCCAACTATCTTTGAGCGAAACGGTGCGGTTGAAAACCAGTTTATCGGCAGTTGATTCCGGATCTACATTAAAATATCCAATCCGTTGGAACTGAAAATGATCCAGTGGGTTGCCGGTTTTCAATGAAGCTTCCACTTTACAATTCGTCAGCACTTTCAGTGAATCAGGGTTTAGTAAATCGCGGAAATCACGTTCGTCGGCTGAAGGATTTTCAACGCTGAACAACCGGTCGTACAACCGTACTTCGGCATTCAGACAATGTGCTGCCGATACCCAGTGAAGCGTTCCTTTTACTTTGCGACTCGACTCCGGCATTCCACTTTTGGTTTGCGAATCGTACTCTGCATAAATTTCAACGATATTACCATCTTCATCTTTTTTACAACCGGTACATTTTACTATATAAGCACTTTTCAGACGAACTTCCTGACCGGGAGTCATGCGGAAGAACTTCTTCGGAGCTTCTTCCATAAAATCATCACGTTCAACGTAAAGCGCTCGTGAAAATGCAATCTCACGTGTTCCGGCTGATTCATCTTCTGGATTATTTACGGTTTCCATCATTTCCACTTGCCCTTCGGGATAGTTGGTAATAATCAATTTTACGGGATCAAGAACTGCATTGACACGGGTAGCTGTTTTATTCAAACTTTCACGAACAGAGTATTCCAATAATCCGATATCATTTTGAGCTTCGAACTTGGTATAGCCAATTTTATCAATAAAACTGTGAATTGCTTCGGGTGAGTAACCCCGACGACGCAAACCGCAGATAGTCGGCATGCGTGGGTCATCCCAACCGCTTACCAATCCTTCCTGAACCAGTTGAAGCATTTTACGCTTGCTCATAACCGTATAAGTCAGGTTCAGGCGGTTGAATTCTATTTGTCGTGGGCGATAATCCGAATCTTTAAACTGGTCGATAAACCAATCGTATAATGGTCTGTGGACTTCAAATTCGAGGGTACAAAGCGAGTGAGTTACGCCTTCAAAATAATCAGATTGACCGTGGGCATAATCGTACATTGGGTACGCTTTCCATGTCCAACCGGTGCGGTGATGAGGGTGTGAATTGATTACACGGTACATCAAAGGATCACGGAAATGCATATTGGATGAGGCCATATCTATTTTGGCACGCAGAACCATAGCGCCTTCCGGAATTTCTCCAGTGTTCATTTTCTGAAATAGCTCCAGATTTTCGGCTATCGGTCGGTTGCGGTAAGGACTTTCAGTGCCGGGAACAGTTGGAGTCCCTTTTTGTTTGGCAATGATTTCAGCCGATTGTTCGTCGATATAGGCTTTTCCCTGTTTAATAAGTTCGATGGCCAAATCCCAAAGTTGTTGAAAATAATCGGAAGCATAATAAATATTTTCCCAGTTATAACCTAGCCATTGAATATCTTCCTGAATGGAATCTACATATTCCACATCCTCTTTTACCGGATTTGTGTCGTCAAAACGTAGATTACAAATGCCACCGTAATTACGGGCAATGCCAAAGTCAAGGCAAATAGCCTTAGCGTGACCGATATGAAGATATCCATTAGGTTCTGGTGGGAATCGAGTCTGAATTCGTCCATCATTTTTAGAATCTTTCAAATCTTGCTCAACAAAAGCCTCAATAAAATTCAAACTTTTTTTTGCTGTTTCTTCGTTTATTGTTTCCATAAGTTTTATTTTTTTAGCGGTAAACAGTAAGCGGTAAGCGGTAAGTAAAAAAAACTGATTTCTTCAACTCTTACTGCTTACCGCTTACTGCTTGCTATTCTAGTATTTATTCAAAGTATCCTTTGATAATTCCGCGTGGTGAGTTTTTGATAAATAGCAGAATTTCATCCCGTTCTTTTGTTGCAGGGAGTTCTGCTTGTATGCGCTCAATGGCGTGTGAAGTATTCATCCCGGAAAGATAAATATAGCGATAAACATCCTGAATGTCGCGTATTTGCTCATTTGTATAACCTCGACGACGAAGTCCGATTGAATTGATACCGGCATACGAAAGTGGTTCCCGACCAGCCGTAATAAAGGGTGGTACATCTTTTCCAATCTTCGAACCGCCCTGTACCATTACGTGCGAACCAATTCGGGTAAATTGATGGACTAAACAACCTCCTCCTAAAATGGCAAAATCATTTATTTCTACTTCACCTGCAAGTTGTGTTGCATTTGCCATAATAACATCATTCCCAACAATACAATCATGGGCTACATGGCAATAAGCCATAATCAGGCAATTGTTGCCAACGACCGTTTTTCCTTTAGCAGCAGTTCCCCTGTTGATTGTAACATATTCACGTATAGTAGTATTATCGCCAATAATTACAAGCGAATCTTCTCCTTTGAATTTCAAATCCTGTGGAATGGCACCAATAACAGCACCGGGGAAGATACGGCAATTCTTGCCAATTCTCACACCTTCCATGATGGTTACATTTGAACCAATTTGAGTTCCGTCGCCGATAACTACATTTTTATCAATAGTTACAAACGGTTCTATTACTACGGTTGATGCAATTTTAGCGTCAGGGTGAATATAAGCTAATGGTTGTTTCATTCTTATTTATTTTTTACAATTTGTGCCATGAACTCGGCTTCGGTAACAATTTTTCCTCCAACAAAAGCTGTACCTTTCATTATGGCGCAACCACGACGCATTGGTTCTGTCATTTCAAGGTGAAAAATAACGGTGTCACCGGGTACTACTTTCTGACGAAATTTTACGTTGTCAATTTTCAAAAAATAGGTGGAATATCGTTCAGGTTCTTCAACGGAATTTAACACAAGTAAACCGCCGGTTTGTGCCATTGCTTCAACCAACAGAACGCCAGGCATAACTGGCTCGTCGGGGAAATGTCCCATAAAAAATGTTTCGTTCACCGTTACATTTTTTACACCTACAATAACTTTCTCCCGCATTTCAATGATTTTGTCAACCATCAAAAATGGCCAGCGATGGGGAAGCAATTTCCGAATAGCATTAACATCTAAAATCGGAGCAATGGTATCGTCGTAAACCGGTGCCTGAAGTTCCTGTTTCTTAAGTTCTTTCCGAATCAGTTTAGCTACATCAGTGTTGATTTTATGTCCCGGAAAGGTGGCAATTACTTTTCCACGTAAAGGTTTGCCAATTAAAGCCAAATCGCCAATAACATCCAATAATTTATGCGATGCGGGTTCGTTTGCAAAGTGAATTCCGCCATTCAGATAGCCTAATTTCCCGGCATCTAAATGTGGTTGGTGCATTAAATCAGCCAAATTATCAAAAACATCCTGCGGAACCTGTTTATCGTATATAACTATGGCATTTTTCAGGTCTCCACCTTTAATCAGATTCATTTTTATCAGTGGCTCAATTTCGTGAACAAATACAAAAGTGCGTGCACTCGAAATTTGTTCAACATAATTATCCAATGACGAAAGACTTGCAAACTGATTACTTAATACAGTGGAATTGAATCCTATATGAACATCTACACTAAATGTATCATCCGGCAGAATTGTAATCTTTGCTCCGGTTTCAGGAATGCTGTATTCTATTTTTTTACGAACAATATAATAGTCTTTATCGGCAGTCTGTTCTTCAATTCCGGCATTTTGTATGCCTTCAACAATAAATTTAGCACTACCGTCAAGGATTGGAAATTCGGGAGCATCCACTTCCAACATACAATTGTCGACTCCCAATGCATACAATGCTGACAAAACATGTTCAATCGTACTAACTTGTACATCACCTTTTTTCAGGACTGTTCCACGGGTAGTTTCGGTTACGTATTCAGCCACGGCATCCATTTGTGGTTGTCCTTCCAAATCAATGCGTTTGATTTTAATTCCGTGATTTTCGGGAGCAGGTAAAAATGAAAGATTGATTTCCAGTCCGGAATGTAAACCTTTTCCTGAAAGTGTAAAGGTTTGTCTAATAGTGTTTTGTTTCGACATTCTTTTGTTAGTTACAAGCCATCTGTGAAATTATTACAGCTAACTTGTTCAAATTATAAGATATTACTAATTAAGCTTCTTTTCTAATTCATCGATTCTTTTTTGCATGGAATAAACCAGCCTCTGAAGTTCCGGTAAATTTTTATGAACGATAGCCGATTTATGAAAGTTCATCAACGATATAGCCGGTGAACCTTGTAAAGTTTGATTCGGTATTTTAACCGAATTTGCCACACCTGCTTGTGCACCAAAAATAGTGCCATCTGCTATATGAATGTGACCGGCTAGTCCAACCTGACCTGCAAGTATACACTGTTTTCCCAGTTTAGTTGATCCCGAAATGCCTGTTTGTGCAGCAATCACAGTGTTTTCGCCAACTTCAACATTGTGGGCAATTTGTACAAGATTATCAATTTTAACTCCTTTGCGAATGATTGTACTACCGAGTGTGGCCCGATCAACAATTGAATTAGCTCCTATTTCAACATTGTCCTCCAAAACAGCATTACCCATTTGTGCTATTTTTTTGTAAGTTCCATCTTCAGTCGGTGCAAACCCAAATCCATCCGAACCAATCACAGCGCCTGAATGAAGAATACAATTATTTCCTATAACACAGTCGTTATAGACTTTCACGCCTGAGTATAATGTTGAGGATTCTCCGATTTTAGCACCGTCTTCGATACTACAATTTGCGTAAATACGGGTATTCTTACCAATTGTAACTTTTTCGCCAACATACACGAAAGGAGCTATATAGGCATTTTCGGCGATTTCTGCTGAATCCGAAATAAATGCAAGTGTTGATATTCCTGTTTTTTTAGGTTTGGATTGTTCTACTAATGACAACAAGAGTGCTAAAGATTGATAGGCATCAGTCACTCGAATAATGGTTGCCAAAATGGTTTTTTCCGGCTGAAAATCTTTGTTCACAAGGATTATACTTGCCTGACTTTCATAGATATACTGACTGTATTTCGGATTTGACAGAAAACTTAATGTACCGGGTTTCCCTTCCTCTATTTTAGAGAAGTCACTTACTTTAGCTGAAGGATTACCTTGAATCTCACCTTTTAAAAAATCAGCAATCTGTTGAGCTGTAAACTCCATATAAAAAAATTTGGTTGCAAAAGTACTAAACTATTTTCAATTAACCATAAAGCAGGCAAAAGTATAACGAAAAACAAGTCCTTATTAGCTATGTATAGAATATTAAACTTTATTTGTTATAGAATCCATAATTTTGAAATAACAATAATAATATTTTTCGACTTTCTTTGTCAAAACAGTGATATTCAACATGTCTGAAGCATCAGCAATATCCTTTACAGTTCCGTCTTTGTACAAAATATTGATATTATCATCCTCAGGGCTGTAGGTATCAGTACTTACAATTTCTTCGCCCATAAAAAAGGCAGCTTCCTTTAAATCAACGCCGAAATAATCTACATATTGCCTGAGTTGATTTTCCTTTTTCTCTTTATTAATTGGTTCGGGGCTTATTTCCACTTTAAATAATCTTCTATCGGTAAAAGCCTTTGATAAAGTAGAAAGTACAATGTCCGTATGTGATGACCATACTTTAATAGCACAAACAATATCAGAATCGTCGAGCAGAGCAAAATTTTCAAGACCCTGTTCAGAATCCGTGAAATTTGATTTGTTTATCTCGTTATATAGAAAATAATGCAGCGCAGGCGATGAGAAAAGTTCTATTTTTCTATTTGCCAAGTCTTTAGCCCGTTTCAAAATATTCATCAACATTTTTTCTGCAGCCACTGAGGTTTTATGCAGATAAACCTGCCAGTACATCAGACGACGTGCCACCAGAAATTTCTCGATTGAGTAAATGCCTTTGGCTTCAACCACCAATTGGTCATTGTGAATATTCAACATCTTAATAATCCGTGCAGCACCGATTATTCCCTCACTTACCCCGGAATAGAAACTATCACGGCTTAAATAATCAAGTCGATCCATATCCAGCTGACTTGCAACTAGTTGGTGAAGGAATTTTTTCGGATAAACATTCGTAAAAATTTCCATGGCCATGTCCAACTTCCCATCCATTTCATGATTAATTTGTTGCATCATTATCAACGAAATTTCTTCATGGCTCACTCCACTTACCAAACTGTTTTCAAGGGTATGTGAAAATGGACCATGACCAATATCGTGTAATAAGATACACGCACGAGCGGCTTCGGCTTCCCGGGGGCTGATGTCGTTTCCTTCCTGTATTAATTGAGTGATGGCTTCACCCATAAGATGCATTGCACCCAGAGAATGTTGCATGCGGGTGTGTTGTGCGCCTGGATAAACGAACGATGCCAAGCCCAATTGTTTGATGCGATTCAGCCGCTGAAAGTAAGGATGCTGAATAATATCATACAAGAAATCATTCGGGATATTGATAAATCCAAAAACCGGATCGTTGATTATTTTGCGTTTATTATTTTTCACTTTGCTCAAGTTATTTGTTCGCTTCGTTCATGTTATTTGCTCACTTCGTTCACGTTATTAACGCCCGAAGGGCAAATGTCAGCGAAGCTAATATCGCCGAAGGCAAATATCACACGGAGTGTAAATATTACACGCAGTGAAAAATCGCCGAAGGCAACTATCAGCGAAGCTAATAACGTGAAGCTAATATCTCTACAAGCCATTTCCAACATTTTTCGGTCGAACTGATACTGAGCCGCTCGTCGGGTGAGTGAACTCCATACATTTGCGGACCAATGGAAATCATGTCCAGAAATGGATATTTTTCCAAAAACAGACCACATTCAAGTCCGGCATGAATGGCACGAATCTGGGGTTCTTCTCCAAATAATTTTTGGTAACTTACCTGTGCGATTTTCAAAATGTCCGATTTCAGGTTTGGTTTCCAACCCGGGTAACCATCTCCGTGAGTTACAACAGCACCGGCTAAAGCAAAAACAGCTTCCACCTGCTGCATAATGTCGTATTTTGATGATTCAACTGAGCTGCGTTGACTAGTGGTAATAAGAATGGTATTCCCCTCTTTCATTTTTACAGAAGCCAGGTTCGTTGACGTTTCTACCAGATTTTTCATATCCCTACTCATCGCAATGACACCATGTGCACAGGCATAAAGCACATTCAGCAAAGCAGCCGATGTTTTTTTATCCATAACCATTTCCGGTGTGGTTTCTGACTCCAACGAAAGCAGCATTTTAGGCTCCACATCATTTATTTCAATTTCCAGATCATGAATAAAATGATTGAAAAGCACGCGCACATTTTCTTTTTCCGACCATGGAACACAGGCAACTGCTAGTGCTTCACGGGCAATCGCATTTCGCAGATTTCCTCCATCAAAGCTTGCCAACCGTACATCCATTTGTTTATTCAGTGTCCACAAAAAGCGGTTCAGAATCTTATTTGCATTGCCACGGCCTTTCTCAATGTCGTCGCCCGAATGACCTCCCGACAGTCCTTTTACTGAAACTGAGAAGGCAAAATAATTATCAGGTGTTTTCTCAGGTTGGTAAGTCAACGTTGCAGTCGTATCAATTCCACCGGCGCAACCTACAAATACCTCACCATCGTCTTCCGAATCGAGATTGATCAGTACTTCGCCACTCAGAAAATTTTGTTTCAGTGCAAAAGCTCCGGTTAGTCCCGTTTCTTCATCCACTGTGAATAAGCATTCCAATGCGGGATGCTGTAAATCATTGGAAGCCAATAAAGCCAGCATCATAGCCATACCTATGCCATTATCGCCACCAAGCGTAGTGCCACGGGCTTTCACCCAATCATCTTCAATATAGGTTTGTATCGGGTCAGTATCGAAATTGAAAATAGTATCGCTGTTTTTCTCGCATACCATATCGATATGAGCTTGCAAGATAGTGGTCTTATTGTTCTCGTAACCTTTGGATGCGGGTTTGCAAATCAGCACATTGCCTGCCTTATCAGTTTTAGTGTTTAGTTTATATTTTTCTCCAAATGACTTTAAATAGTTTATTATCTGTTCTTCTTTTTTTGAAGGACGTGGAATTTGGGTAATTTCATGGAAAAAATGCCATACGGCTTTGGGTTGCAGCGTTTTCATATTTTGTTTTTTAACGTAACGACAAAGATAATAAAAAACGATTAATCAAAGGTTCATATTAAACAGAAATACGATTTTATGATGCAGAAAGCTCATTTTGCAGGATAAATGAAAAGTATAATTAGTCAATTATTTGTAGTCAATTCTCGCTATTTCTCATTTTCCTTACTTTTTTGTATATTTGCACGTTACAAAGTAGCGGCAAACAGTAAGCGACAAACAGTAAGTACCGAGTGCTAAGCTGTAATTAACCAACAACGATTTAGGGTGTTATTTTCGGAAATTATTGGTCAACAAGAAATTAAGAAACGGTTTATACACACCGTGACTGAGCAACGAATACCTCACGCACAACTTTTACGGGGTGTTGAGGGTATTGGGAAGCTTCTTTTGGCTGTTGCGTATGCTCAATATATCTGTTGTGAAAACCGTACTGAAACTGATTCGTGTGGCGTTTGTCCTTCCTGCATGAAGTACAAAAAAATGGCTCATCCCGATTTGCATTTTGTTTTTCCGATAATAAAACCAACCGGAAAACAGTCGGTGGTTTGCGATGATTATATTTCCGAATTTCGGAAAATGGTGCTTGACAGAAAGTACTTCAATGTCAACGAGTGGTATGCGGAGATTTCAGAAGATGCTAAACAGGGTTTGATTTATTCAAATGAAAGTGAGGAAATTATTCGTAAACTGAGCTTGAAAACTTACGAGGCTGAATACAAAATTATGATTATTTGGTTGCCGGAGAAAATGCATGAAACCTGCGCCAACAAATTATTGAAAATATTGGAAGAACCACCTGAAAAAACAGTTTTTCTGATGGTTTCAAACGAACCCGATCAATTGATTAGTACCATTTTATCGAGAACACAGCATGTACATGTGCCGCGTCTAAGTGAGAATGAAATATCACGGGCTTTGCTTCGAAATGATGATTTAGATATAGAGCCTGATGATGCTGCTTTTGCAGCTCATATTGGCAATGGAAGTTATTTGAATGCACTGTCTGTTTTGAGCGAAAGTGATGAAAACAAACAGAATTTTGACCGTTTTGTGATGATTATGCGTTTAGCCTGGCAGGTTGGCAACAAAAAAGACCATGCTTCGCTGAAAACGCTGCGAAAATGGTCGGATGATATGGCTGCTGCAAGTATTGGACGCGAAAGGCAGAAGAACTTTTTGATTTATGCCCAGCGAATGACGCGTGAGAATTTTATCAGGAATATACAAGAGCCTGATTTGAATTATCTAACAACGACTGAAGCGGATTTTTCGCATAAATTCTCGCCATTTATCAATGAACGCAATGTGGAGGATCTGATGAGCGAATTTGCTTTAGCCGAACGACAAATAGAACAAAATGTAAATGCAAAAATGGTTTTCTTCGACCTTGTGTTGAAGGTAATCATGCTACTTAAAAGATAATTTGACCTACTGGCTTTATTAGCTGCGCTTATACTTGCCTTCGGCGATATTTACACTGCGTGTGATATTTGCCCTTCGGGCGTTATTAGTTTAGCAATTAATATCACGAACGAAGTGAGTAAATAACGTGAGCGAAGCGAACAAATATTACTAAGTAAATATTACTAACGAAGTGAGTAAATATCACGAAGTAAATAACGTGAAAGTAATGAACAAAAAACAATTAAAAAACAATGGATTATAAACTAAATAATGGTGGTTGCTGCATGAATAAAAAAGGCTGTAACCGCAACTCTACGCAAAAACTCAGCACCTTCGACTGGATGTGCGATTTGCCTGAAACTCAGAACGAAACAGATTTCGTCGAAGTTCAATTTAAGAATACCCGCAAGGGATATTACCTGAACAGTACTAAAATTCCGCTTGAAAAAGGCGATGTTATAGCCGTAGAATCTTCGCCCGGACATGATATTGGTGAGGTGACCTTAGTTGGTCGGTTGGTCTTACTTCAAATGAAAAAATACAATGTTCATCCTGAAAAAGTGGATGTACGGCGTGTATATCGCAAAGCCAAGGAAACCGATTTAGAAAAATTTCAGGAAGCAAAAGCTAAGGAGCACGAAACCATGATTAAAGCGCGTCAGATTGCGGAAAATTTGCAACTGAATATGAAAATCGGCGATGTGGAATTTCAGGGTGATGGCAATAAAGCTATTTTCTATTATATTGCTGATGAGCGGGTTGACTTTCGTCAGTTGATAAAGGTTTTTGCTGAAACGTTTCGAATTCGAATCGAAATGAAGCAAATTGGAGCGCGTCAGGAAGCTGGAAGAATTGGTGGTATAGGACCCTGTGGTAGAGAATTATGTTGCTCCGGTTGGATGACGAATTTTAATTCAGTTTCGACCAGTGCTGCTCGTATTCAGGACATTTCACTTAATCCACAAAAACTTGCAGGTCAGTGTGGCAAGCTGAAATGTTGTATGAATTTTGAGCTGGATTCGTATCAGGATGCAATAAAAGACTTCCCTTCGAAGGAAATTCAACTTGAAACGGTCGATAATATCTATTATCATTTCAAAACAGACGTTTTTAAAGGACTTTTGGCCTATTCTACATCCCAAAACTTTGCAGCGAATCTGATTACTATATCGGCTAAAAGAGCGAAAGAAATTATTGCTATGAACCGAAAAGGATCTAAGCCTGAGTTTTTGGATGATCATTCAGAAGAAATTGCAAAACCAATCGTTGTAGATTATGAAAATGGTGTTGGAGAAGGCAGTTTGACCCGCTTCGACTCGAATAAAAAACTTTCTAATAATACTAAAAACAGACGCCCGGACCATCGCCCGCAACAGACCAGACCAGATCAAAACGATAATAAGGGAGGTGCACCCAGATTTCAAAAACCGATTAAGAAAAGCGACAGTGGCAATGAAAACAATGAAAAATAGATATTATTTAATAATACTAATCCCGCTGATTTCACTGAGTTGTATTCATAACGATGTTTATTTAAAATACAAATCTATCACAACCCGAGGCTGGAATAAAGACAGTTTATATTGTTTTGATGTCCCGATTAAAGATACAACCGCTTTTTATAATGTTTATATAAATATCAGAAACAGAGGCGAATATCCATATCAGAATCTTTGGTTTTTCTTGTCGAAAACTACGCCAGACAGCATCCAAACCAAAGATTCAATCGAATGTTATCTGGCCGATAATCATGGGAAATGGTTAGGAACAGGTATTGGTTCGGTACTACAAATGGCGGTGTTGTATAAGCAGCATGTCAGATTCAATAAAGCAGGAATTTATCATTATTCAATTAACCACGGGATGCGGGATTCAGTTTTAGTTGGTATAAATGATATCGGAATGCAGGTAGAGAAAGTTAGTAAGCAGTAAGCAGTTAAAAGTTCACAGCTAGTAAAAAGCAGTGTCTTGCTTTCAATTGTAAATTGTAAATTTCAAAATTGTAAATTTATTTCGGAGTGGGTAAAAATAAATTGGCAAAGTTTGCTGAAATGGAGGGGTTTTCCCATGTTTTTCAGGTTTCATCGCATGCAGTACGCGAAGGCTTGAGCTTTGAGATGAAAGGAAAATGGAATGAACTTTTTTTTAAAAATAATAACCCGATAGTATTAGAACTTGGCTGTGGTAAAGGCGAATACAGCCTTGGTTTGGCGCAATTCTACCCCGATAAAAATTTCATTGGTGTTGATATCAAAGGAGCTCGTTTGTGGACCGGAGCGAAGGAATCGTTTCAAAAAGGATTGAATAATGTTGCTTTTGTACGTACAGATATTGAGATGATACATCATTTCTTTGGAAACAATGAAGTGAGCGAAATTTGGTTGACTTTCCCTGATCCACAAATGAAAAAAGTAACAAAGCGATTGACTTCAACAAATTTCATGAAGTTGTATCAGCAATTTGTGAAAGAGAATGGATTGATTCACTTGAAAACCGATAGTAATTTTATGTTTAGCTATACCTGCGAAATGGTTAAATCCAATCACTATCCTATAATTTATTCAACTGATAATTTATATAGCTCTGAACTGACAGACCCGATTTTAGGAATTAAAACTTATTATGAACAGCAATGGTTAAGTCGTGGAATATCAATAAAATATATTCAATTTATGTTGAAAAATACAGACAATTTTATTGAACCGGATATTGAAATTGAACATGACACTTACCGGAGTTTTGGTAGAAATAATATACAATCAATCTAATGGGTTTGATTATAATAAATTTTTATTGTATTTTTGAAGCAGTATTTCAATAATTAGCACTTTTTACTAACAGCAGAATGAGTACTCGTTTTTTTATCTAGTTAAGATGCTTATTTATAAATAAATAAAAATTATACTACAATGAAAACAAAATCAATTTTATTTAGCTTTTTCTTTTTATCGCTATCTTTGATTGGATTTGCACAAGAAGACACAACCACACCTGTTGAAAAACCAAAGGCAAAAATTTGGTTTGGTCCAAAATTTGGTTTGGATTTAGCGCATTTCACTACTGATGTTAATGAAATTAAGAATCAATTAGGTGCTAATTATCAGGCCGGTTTGCTTTGTCAGATTGGAGAGAAATTGTATCTGCAACCCGAAATATACTATGCAAGTACCAAAACATCGGATAGTATACGAGTGAATTTTTTAAAAGCACCTATCATGTTAGGTCTTAGAATATTAGATATTGGGTTGCTGAGTGTTCATATTATGGGAGGTCCACAGTTTAGTTTTAAATTAGACAATAGCGATAAACTTACCGGAGATCAAACGTTAACATGGCAGGTTGGGGCTGGAGCTGATGTTTTGGGATTTATTACTGCAGATTTACGCTATACCATTGTTCCAGGTCAATCAGTATCAACTCAGGTTTCAAGTTTCAACCTAAATACTACCGGATTGAATCTTACGGTGGGTTTAAAGTTTAGATAGGTTAAATATTGGGGAATTGCATTGAGAATTAAACATTTTGATTCTTAAATTCGTTTTTGAAATTGTCGCCGCTATCAAAGCGTGAGGCAATTTCAAAACTTGTCTTATCACGAAAAAGAATAAAATTTAATTCAAAAAATGACTTTACAACCACAAGCAATTATAGAAGCCCTGAAACATGTCCGTTATCCGGGAAATGGCAATGATATCGTTTCATTAGGCATGATACAAGAGGATCTTCGAGTAGATGGAATGAAGGTTTCATTTTCACTTCTTTTTGAAAAACCAAATGATCCGTTTGCTAAATCAGTAGTGAAAGCCGCAGAACAAGCTATTTTGACATATGTGGGTGAAACTGTCGAAATAAAGGGAAATATATCTGTTATCTCAAAGGATTTACCCAAGCCAAAACCTACGGCAATTCTACCGAATGTAAAAAATATAATTGCCGTTTCTTCGGGAAAAGGTGGAGTCGGTAAATCAACCATATCCTCTAATCTTGCTATAGCTTTAGCTTCTTTGGGATATAAAGTTGGATTGCTTGATGCTGATATTCATGGACCTTCCATCCCCAAAATGTTTGGCGTGGAGGATGCTCACCCTGAAGTACGTGAAGTAGCTGGTAAACAAACTATATTTCCAATTGAAAAGTACGGTGTAAAAATCTTATCCATAGGGTTCTTTGTGGACCCCAGTCAGGCTTTGGTTTGGCGTGGTTCTGTTTCGAGTAACGCTTTGAAACAACTTATTTCCGATGCCGAATGGGGCGAACTGGACTTTTTTATAATGGATTTACCACCGGGAACGGGTGATATCCATCTTACCTTGGTTCAAACAATGGGTATAACCGGTGCAATTGTTGTTACAACTCCACAAGAAGTTGCTTTGGCTGATGCGCGTAAGGGAATAAACATGTTTACTGGTGAAAAAGTAAATGTGCCGGTACTCGGACTTGTTGAAAATATGGCTTGGTTTACAGCGGCGGAACTCCCGGACAATAAGTATTATATATTCGGAAAAGAGGGCGGTAAAAGATTGGCCGAAGAACTAAATGTTCCTTTACTTGGTCAGATTCCATTGGTTCAAAGTATCCGCGAGAGTGGTGATGCCGGACAACCGATTGCTTTTGATGAAAACAGTATCCTATCCCAGACTTTCAAAGAATTGGCTTTAAAAGTTGCAGAACGGGTGGAATTCAGAAATTCAACTATGGAAGCAACTAAAAAGGTTGAAATGATAAAATAGCTTTGAAAAAGTAAGTTAAAAACACAGTTATTATACTATCTGATATTTCATTTTAGCTATATTTAGTATATTTTTAATCAATTCATAGGGTATTATTAAATATTTGTATCATTTGAGTGAATATTTATATGTTAAAAAATCAAATTAAATAAAATTATTTTCTAACTTTGACCCATATTTATTCCTTAAATCATTAAAATAGGATAAATTTTTTGATTAATGAAAATTTGTTCTAGGATAAACAATGAGAAGATTATTAGTATATATATTTTCGCTTACAATTATTTTGTCTGCACTTTCTCAAAACCCTCAAACAAAGGAGTTTTCGAGATGGTCCATTACACCTGAATATGGTTATTCTATTTTTGATGGAGATATTAATCAAAGTTTAACCAATATTTTCCCTACCTCTTTCCGAAATGTCAATTTTGGGGGCACATTGGAATATGCTTTTACACCTATATGGGGAATTTCGCTTGATTATTTTTATTTTCCACTAAGAGCACAAAATAGTAGCCCTGCCAGTATTGATATCAATACTGACTTAAGTACATCCTGTTTGAATGCAACCATAAACTTTACAAGATGGATCTTTCCTGAAACAAAATCAAAATTCTATGTAAGTGGTTCAATTGGAATAGGTCTTTCATATTATACATTCGATGTACGCTATCTTAATGGTGATCCTGTGTTACCCGGCGATACATACGTTGATGTTAAGCGAAGTGGACAGGTATTACCTATAATTGTAAAAGATAAGTATGGTTTAGCAGGTACGATTCCTGTAACATTCTCTGTTGAATATAATATGTCAAAACCACTTGCAGTTGGTGTGAGAATTCATTACAGAGCTCATACTAAGGATAATCTCGAAGGTGTTGGCTATTTGAACTATGATGGAGTCACTAATGATGTGATTGAAGCCGGTACCCTCTATGCCCGTATAAAATTCAATGTGTTTAAAAAAGATCATATCAGAGTTATTCCAGTGAGTGTTTTTGACCCTGATAAAGGCTTAGTTGTTGCTAATGACTTAGCCAAAAAACTTGATAAACTGAAATTGAGAGTGGATAATCTAAATGCTAAAGTGGATAGTTTGATTCCAAGAGTTGAAAAATTGGAGAATATATTGTCTAACGATGGTCCCGATTCTGATGGCGATGGCGTTCCGGATGTTAGAGATTTATCACCTAATACACCCCCCAATACACCCGTTGATTTTTGGGGCAGACCACTTGCAATTCAAAGTATTACAACTACTCAGGTACCAGTTAATTCAACTAACATAGTTGCAGCTGACGTATCAAAAAACCGAATAAATTGGGATGATATTCCGGCTGTTTATTTTGATTTTGACCGGATTGATTTGGATAACGATGCTTTGGTAACAATAAGTAAGATTTCGGCTAAAATGAAAGCAGATCCTTCACTTTGTGTTGAAGTACGTGGGTATTGTGATTATATGGGAAATAACCCCTATAATAATTTATTAAGCCAGCGTCGTTCAGACCGCGTAAAAGCTGAGATGGTCAAAATATGGGGAATACCCTTTGATCGCATCATCTCAAATGGAAAAGGTAAAGTTATTGAACCAAAAATTAAATACAGACCAAATCGACGATGTGATTTCTTTTTTGGAAAGCTATAAATATTAAAAATAAAACTGATAAACTAAGCCTGCTTTAATGTGGGCTTTGTTTTTTTTGAAAAATATTGAGATATGAAGCCAACCATCATTGATTTATTGAACCAAAGTGTAGATAAATACGCTAATGAACCTTTTCTTTGGGAAAAACTAAGTACTGAATTTATTCCAACCACCTATCTGGAAACTAAAAAACAAGCCCATATATTAGCATCCGGATTACTGTCTATTGGAGTGGAAGCTGGTGATAAAATAGCTTTATTGTCGGAAGGACGAAATGCCTGGATTATTGCTGAACTGGGGATATTACATGCTGCTGCTGTAAATGTGCCCTTATCAATAAAACTGGAAGAAAGCAATGATTTAATTTTCAGGCTGATCCATTCCGAAGCAAAATATGTATTCGTGTCGGGTGGTCAACTGAAGAAAATCCGCAACATTTCCGCTGCTTTACCCCAACTTGAAAAAGTGATCATCCTTGATGAGCAAGCTGAATACGAAGAGAAAGAAATAAGTTTGAATGAACTTATATTAAAAGGAGAGGCTTTTTTGAAAGATAATCCCAAAGCAGTCGTAAAACGGACCAAAGAAATTAAGCCTGACAGCCTCGCGAATATAAGCTATACTTCGGGCACTACGGCTGACCCCAAAGGGATTATGCTTACACACCGCAATTATACAGCCAATGTGGAGCAGGCATTAACCCTGATGACCATACCACCTCACTATCGCACACTTTTAATTTTGCCCCTTGATCATTGTTTTGCTCATGTGGCCGGTTTTTATAGCTTTATGGCTTGTGGTGCGAGTGTGGGTACCGTTCAAAGTGGCAAAACAGGCGTTGAAACGCTGAAAAACATTCCAATCAATATCAATGAACTCAAACCAAGTTTATTGTTAAGCGTGCCGGCTCTGGCCAAAAGCTTTAAAAAGAATATTGAGACTAACATACGTGCGCAAGGACCAATCGTAAACTGGTTATTCCGAACGGCATTGAAAATGGCTTATTCCTACAATAAAGAAGGTTTTAATAAAGGTCAGGGACTACAGAAGTTGAAAAAACCACTCTTGGATCTGTTCGACAAAATATTATTCTCAAAGGTTCGAAATGCATTTGGCGGAAATCTTGAATTTTTCATTGGCGGTGGTGCATTGCTTGATATTGATTTGCAACGTTTCTTTTATGCCATTGGTATTCCTATGTTTCAGGGTTACGGATTGTCCGAAGCAACTCCCATAATATCTTCCAATGGAATGGAAAAACATAAATTAGGCTCTTCGGGTTATCTGGTAAAACCAATGGAACTTAAAATTTGTGATTCGGATGGAAATGAACTGCCGAATTTTGAAAAAGGTGAAATCATTATCAAGGGTGAAAATGTGATGGCAGGTTATTATAAAAATGAGAAAGCTACTGCCGAAACGATTCAGGATGGCTGGTTACATACAGGCGATATGGGTTATATGGATAATGATGGTTTTCTGTATGTGGTAGGTCGATTTAAAAGTCTGTTAATTTCGAGCGATGGTGAAAAATATAGTCCCGAAGGAATTGAGGAGTCACTCGCCGACACTTCCCGCTACATTGACCAGGTAATTCTTTACAACAACCAGAATTCCTATACCACTGCTTTGATAGTTCCAAATAAAGAAGCATTGAAACGTTATGTATTGCATAAAAAACCACATCTAAGCTGGGCTGCTAGCGAGGCAAAGGAACTGGCTTTGGAAAAACTGCAACGCGAAATAAACGAGTATCGCAAAGCTGGCAAATACGAAGGAATGTTTCCCGAACGCTGGTTGCCGGCTGCGGTAGCTCTTATTGGCGAGCCTTTTACGGAGCAAAACGGACTGGTTAACAGCACTATGAAAGTGATGCGTTCCAAAGTGGAAGAACGTTATGCCGACCGCATTGAAGGCTTATATGCATCGGGTGCAAAAACCATTGATAATCCCGAAAACAGAGCAGCCCTGGCTTAATATTTAGGTATGTGTTTGAACAATCAGATATCTATTATGTTTGTAAATTAATAATTATCATTTAAATCAGTATATTTATGAGAAAAACACTTTTTACTGCATTTGTAATAATGTCTATATCGCTACTAAAAGCACAGACCGCTACACCTTATGAGCTTGCTGTAGGCTTACGGGTACAGAAAACAGAACAACTTTATTGGGAAAACGGTGTGGGTGCCGATTTTACTTCCGACTTCTTGCTTCACAAAAAAATCCACCTTAAACTCAGTTATGCTAGCAGTCGACTCGGAAGTGCAATGATTGGAAATGCAGTGCGTCAGGATAATGTGCTTGTGGGTGCCGACTGGCATTTCCGTTCCGATAAAGATTTTCAGCTTTTTGCCGGACTTAATACCGGATTCTTCCACGCTGATATGGAACTACCACAATTCGAGGTGTTGCCTCACAATTCTATGCTCCTTCAACTCGAAGCCGGACTTTTTTATAAATTCAAATTTCCTGTTGCTACCAGTCTTTCGGTAGCTTATAATGCGATTAATGGTGACGGGGTGAATATTCCCGGTACACTTTTCCCGGTTTATTATCAGTTGAGTGTTTTCTATTATATCAACAAATAATAGTTGATAGTTGGCACTCGGTAGTTCGGGATGTTAGAGTTCCGACTCTGACAAAAGTTAGTTTGAGAGTTTGAAATGTTTGAAAAGTTCGGATTTAAATTATCTTTCATTGGTAATTGAAAATTGGTAATTGAAAGTAAGTAGTTTATACTAAATTAAATACATCATGAAAAAGAATAAAATCTATATTATCCTGTCATTTTTTGCAGCTTTTTTAGCTGCATGTAATCCTTCTCCGAGCCTTGACGATAAAACGATGCTCGATTATGGTCAGATTTCGTACGCCCTGCCTGATTCGCTGAATAAGCATTTGCTTTCGGCTTATTTGCAAAATCCAACGCCTTCTCAGCTAAATACTCCCGTTATTATTTGTGCTCACGGTTACACGGCAACCACCTTCGAGTGGGACGAACTACGAGCTTATGCCAATACCAAAGGAACTTTCTTGGTATCGCAGGTGTTGCTGGGTGGTCACGGACGCTCATACCAGGAATTTAAAAAATCAAGTTGGGAAGACTGGCAAAGTTCTATCACGGAAGAATATCAGCAATTATCCAAAATCGGATATAAAAAGATATATTTGGCCGGTTCGTCAACGGGAGCTCCCCTGATTGTCAATATGATAAAAAACAATTTCTTTAAACCTGATTCCTTACCCAAAGGCATTTTTCTGGTTGATCCGATAATCGTTTCCTCCAATAAAACATTAACGCTGGTTGGATTATTAGGGCCGGTATTGGGTTATTTATCAGTTGATTTAGCAAACGGTGAAAAAGGGCATTGGTACGTGTATCGTCCACAGGAAACACTGAAAGAACTCATGGCATTGATTGATTTAACACGTGTTGATCTGGAAAAGGGCATTTACCTGCCAGTCGGAACTATTATGAAAGTTTACAAAAGTGAAAAGGACGAAACTGCTGACCCGGTCAGTGCTTTTATGATTTACAAAGGAATGCGTACTGCTGTTGGTGGTAATATTGATGTGGAAATGGAACCTTCCAATCTCCATGTTTTCACACGATTACAAGGGCTTGATAATATCACTTCCGACCAACGTACATTACAACAAAAGGTTTTTGCAGATATGGAAAGTATAATGACAAAATAACTAAATCAAAACAAATTAAAGAAAAGCCGGAAAATTTACTTTTTCGGCTTTTTACATAGTCCTAAGCTTCCACCCAACTTTAGGAATAGTATCAACACCAATATTTTTATCGAGGCTTAATTTGTTTCGTATCGAGGATAAGATATTATTCAGCGAAGCTTCTTTTTGTTTTAATTCGCCATCATTCCATACCGATTCCAGTATCTCATTCTTGTTTACAACATTATTCCTGTTTTCAGCCAATAAAGCCAGCACTGCACATTCATTTTTCTGAAGTTTTATTTTCTCATTGCCAATATAGAGATTCAGTTCGGTGGGAACAAAAACATAGTTTCCTATTTCAAGTTTTGATTGTGGAATAAGCGTATGTTGCCAGCGGGAAATCATTTCGTTGATGTGTAATACTAATTCACGAATCCCAAACGGTTTTTTCAGGTAATCCACATTTCCAATGCTAAATCCCTGTTGCAAATCTTCTATTTGTGTACGGGCTGTTGTAAATATAATAGGAATCTGACTTTTCTGTCTGATTTTTTTACTCAATTCAAATCCATCTATCGCGCCTTTCAAATTTACATCGAGCAAAATCAGATCGGGTACATGCAACATAAAATCATCCATTGTTTCCACTACTTCTTCTGCGTTGGTAATATGGAAGACATTAAATCCTTCACTTTCCAGGCCATCAACAAGCATAAAAGCCAGGTTGGCATCGTCCTCGATCAATAAGATTTTTTTCATACTCATAAATTTAGTTCGGGATAAGAGTTTATTCTAAAATTAAATAACTGCGTAAAAATAAGGGAATAAGGTTTTATTGAAACTGATATCCTTGCTACTAAGGTTGAAGAACTTAGTAAAAAAGGTTTTAACCTTAGTACAAAAATGAAATCTACAACCTATTCAACCTTATTCCCGTATTTATTATAAAGAAAATGAGTTATTTAGATATTTTCTTATCCCGAACTCAGATTCATTTTTTTTTATATGGGGATGTAAACGGAAAACACGCTTCCTTTTTGCGGTTCACTGAGCACTTCAACGCGTCCCTTGTGTTTTTCCACCACTGCTTTCACATAACTCAGTCCAATGCCAAAGCCCGTTGGGGAACCTGCTTCGGTGTTCAGCCGTGTGTATTTGTTGAATACACAGTCCAGTTTATCGGCATTAATTCCTATTCCATTATCTTTTACCGAAATGCAGAACGAATCTTTCAGTTTTTTCAGTGTGATGGAAATAAGTACCGAACCGCCCGAATACTTAATGGCGTTATCCAGCAGGTTGGCCAGGCACTGGCGAATATGATCGAGGTCGGCCTGAATGCTGCAATCGTCCGCAGTATTTTCTATCTGTATAGTAACTTCTTTATCAGCCACTACCGAAAATTGTTCCTTCAGTTTCTGCACTTCTTCCAGCAGATTAAAGTGGGAATAATTCAGTTTAAATACTCCCTCTTCGGCCATACTCAGCGTCATAATCATGGTTATTTTCTCCGACATATCTTTGCTGGCATCGCGCGAAATGGAAAGATAGCGTTCGCGTTTCATTTCATTATCAAATACTGTGGGTTTTGACAGAGCTTCGAGTGCCAAATGCAACAGTGCCACGGGGCGTTTCAATTCGTGTGCCGTATTCCCGAAAAAGTCGTTCTTTACTGCCATTAGTTTTTTCTGGCGGGCTTGTGTGCGAAACAAAAACCAAAGTCCGTAGAAACAAAAAAGCGATAATAAAAATGAAGTAGTAAGCAATACCCAGATACGTTTAAAAATATTTTGAAACGGATTAATCAGGATCAACTGCAACGATTTTTTTCGTTGAAAATCGATCAACAGCATTTTTGAATGAATCACAAGCGCTGAAGATTTAAAGTCTTTAGTGGAATGAATCACTACCTTGGTGGGCAGGGAATCAATAATATTGACCGAATAAGCAGAATTGATATCATGCGCTTTAAGAATATTTCCCGTCAAACTATCCAGCCTGTTTATTTCTAACGGTATTTTACTTCCAACAAAATTACTAATAGCAAGATCAAGTAGACCAAAGCTGTTATTTCCATGTTCTTTGAATTTACTCATATCAATTTTTGTATCGGGTGTTTTGGGTGCAGCAGGTATTACCGTTGCTGTATCTTGATGAGTCAGATGTTTATATAAATTGAGCCGAATGGTAACATCCTTTTTAAATGCTTCTTCAATAATTGCATCCGATTCGCGTATCAGCGATTTCCTTGTTTGCTGATAATTTTCATAAACTATATATGCTTGTGAAGCTAAAATCAGCAAAACACCTAATACAGATAAATAGGTAATAATTCGGGTTTTCATAGAATGATTTTTATATGAAATAAATAGACCTGTTATGAGGAAAAATTATTAGCACAAACACCTCAATTTTTATTTTCTTAATATTTAACGCCAAAAGTACTATAAATTAGAATTAAATGAGAAAAAAATGAGAAAAAAATTAGAATGGGTTAAAAAATAAAGCTATAATATTGCAGCATTAAATCTTCTTTGACATTTTAGTATGAAAAGCGGTGCGGTCTATAACTAAAAAGTGAACACAGTAAGTTTATTTTTATCGCCATAACCTATCTAATAGTTGATAAGCATCACAAATAGTTTTGCATGGACTGTGCCGCTTTTTTTCGATTATCGGAAATGATTTTCGGAGATTCAGAAAACATTTGGGAAACTACAGGGAGCTTCCGGATTAATATCCCGAAATTTCAGCTTATATCCCGAAAGTTTCAGGGAGTTCCCCGAAACTTTCAGATTACTATCCCGAACTTTCCGGTTAAAGCCGGAAACATTCAGGGATTTCCCCGGAAATTTTGGATAAATGTCGGAAACTTTCAGATTAAAATCCAGAACATCCGGATTAAAGCCGGAAACTTTAAGGGAGTTCCCCGGAACTTTCAGATTAAAATCCAGAAGCTCCGGATTAAAATCCGAAACTAAAAATATAAAATACAAACAGCTTTAAAATACAAATATTTTCGCTCTTAATTAAATAATTTTCAATTGTATAACTAAAAAATCTAAGAGAATGAGTAATTCAGATTTCATTCCTCACAGCGATGGAGATTTCAACCTGTGGCAAGACGGTTTAGTAAAAACTACTGAACTGAACTTAATTCCATGGGGAATCCCTGAAAATGGTTTGACGAAAGTCAAAACATTGCAGACTATCTGGGTAAGTGCCTTTAGCAAGGCCAGTAACAAGCAAAATCGTACGGCAGCCGATGTCACCGCAAAGGACGACGCCCGTTACGATTATGAGAAAGCCATTCGGCCCTTTGTGGCTCAATGGTTGAGTAACAATAATATGGTAACCGACAGCGACCGCACCCGTATGGGGTTGACGGTAAAAACCGGAACCCGTACAGCAACTCCTGTTCCTACTACCAGTCCGGTAGGTACTGTAGATTTTTCGGTTCGCCAGCAGCACACTATTCGTTTTTACGACGAAGCTTCGGCTCACAGCAATGCGAAACCTGCCGGTGTTCATGGGTGCGAAATTTACATGAAAGTGGATGGCGACGCACCTAAGGATGCCTCGGAGCTAAGTTACGTGGCAACATGCACAGCTTCTCCGCAAATTGTAAAGTTTGATGGAAGCAAAGCGGGTAAAACCATTTATTACTGGCTTCGCTGGGTAAATACGCACGGTGAATGTGGCCCCTGGAGTATTACCCTGAGTGCTATGGTGGTGGGCTAAAACGTTTCTTACTTTCCCAATCCGGTTCATTATCGGATTGGGAAAGTTTTTTTGCCTTATCTTTCTAACATTTAGACTGTTTACAAAAAAAGTTTCACTTTTATACAAAAATAAAGCATTTTTATATATGTATGTAAAAATAATCAGTTAATTTTGGGGACTATCATGAAAATTGAATTTATAAAACTTAGTATTATGAAAAAATTTATGTTTTTATTTATTTGTGAATTGTTTTTTATATCAGAAATCTTCGGACAACTAAATCCGATTAAAAATTTAGTTTTTAAACAACAGCATGTAATGTTCAGCACGTGTCCTGGTTTTAATTGTATTGAATTGACTTGGAATCAACCAGACATATCTGTGAATGACAATTTAGTCGGTTATAATATTTACAGAAATGACATTTTATGGAGATTCCAAACAGACATTGGATTCTTCTGTAATGAGATAGGTTGTCCAAATTCAAATGATGATTTTCTTAACTATGGAGGTCCATTTACGATTAAAGTAAAAGCTGTATATAACTATAATCACATTGAATCAATTGCAAATGGATCAGCGTATTTTGTAGGTTTATCTACTGAAATAAAAGGAAATTTATTTGATAAAATCTTTATAATGAAAAATCCAGTTGCGAAAGATGATGAAATTTGTATTAGTATCCCCGACAACCTGAATGAAGATTTTAATATACAAATTATAAGCATTCTAGGACAATGTATCAATAGAATTAATATGAACCGAGAAAATAATATTATTAAAATCAAGACGAATAATTTCAACAGTGGTATATATCAAATTATACTTTCATTTAAAAATCAAAGTATATCGAGAAAAATTATTGTGTCTTAGTATGCTGGCACAAGTTTCTTGGTAAACCAAGCGGCAAAGCCGAGCGGTAACTTGTATCTTACTTTGAAAAAGCGATTTATTCTTTTAACTTGCTCTAATGAGCAACACAGCGAATAGCACTCGGCGCAAGCGTGGGTTTAATTATAAATCAAAAACTAATAAATATCTTCTTATGAAAACAACACAGATTATCACCCGGAAATGTTCAAAATCAAGTCTGTTTATAGCAGCATGTGTATTGATTTTTATAGCGTGTAGTCCAAAATTGGCAGTTCAGAAACCACTAACGATTGAAAAGAAAGCACTTACTTTCACTGATGTGGAAAAAGAGTTTCATTTTGCAAAACCACTGTCGGAACAATCTCAAAAAACGATCTTAAAACAATTTGGTACTGTACAGAATTATCACGATTCGATAGTAGCACGCAGAGCCAGACCGAATAGAGGACCATATATTATTACAGGACATCCTACAGAAGCAGATTCGGCTCTTATGAAAATATTTCGGATGAATGATGAAGAACTCAAAAAAGCAGGAATTATAGTAACAAGAGATACGGTATCACATCACAGTAATCGTTGAAATAAAACTGACCTCCCCTAACCCCTCAGACCTCTTCCGTACTTCGTACACCTTCTCCAAGGGAGAAGGAAATAGGAAGAATATTTTATAGAGGGGGACAGAGCGTGCATAAAATGAAAATTTAGCATAATAATTTCGACCAATATTTTAAAATCAGATATATCACACTTCTACCAAGAAGAGGGACAGAGAATAAAATAAATGAAAAACAAGAAAAAATAATGTCAACCGATATTTCTAAATCAGAAGCTTTACACCCCTTCTCCCGCAAGCGGGATAAATTTCCGGGGCTGGCGGAGGTCGAAACAAAAATACTATGAAAAAATATTTCCTATTCCTATTTAGTATTGCTGTTTCAGTTCTACTTACAAGTTGTAGTATTTATCAGCCTCTCGTAGCCGACATTCCTTTAATTAGCAAGAAGAATGATTTACGGGTTGATGCCGCTCTAACATTATTACCTAGCATGAATGCAACAGTATCTTATGGATTGACCAATAAAATCGCCCTACAGGTTTATGGGAGAAATCATGGTCCCGATTATTATTTTCAAGTTGCTGCAGGCTATTATAAAGAGTTGGGCAATAAAATCACGATGGAAGCTTACACTGGATTTGGGTATGGATTTGGAAATTCAGATATCGAAAATGGACTCCGATTAATTGAGGGTAATTATCAAACTTACTTCGAGCAGTTTAATATCGGAAAATCAAATGTGGGGTCACTTCATTTGGATTATGGAATTGGTTTAAAATTAGGATTACTTCATTCAAACTTTTATGATACTTATAATATTGTGCTAATAAATGAACAACCAATTCAAATACTATACTCTGACAATAGTTTGCTGCTAGAACCCACCTGCTTCTTGCGTTTTGGAGGCGAAAAACTAAAGTTCAGT
>SESF01028865.1_pt1 | contig 28467 bp, 26 predicted proteins | sample 3171521 | NCBI WGS metagenome assembly SESF01 (sample SAMN10866945, study PRJNA518727) | freshwater metagenome | biome: subpolar coniferous forest; feature: holomictic lake; material: water; isolation source: holomictic Lake 227, 6 m and 8 m depth | place: Canada: near Kenora, Ontario | collected...
CGGCGAGGGTCTTCAAGGCAGCCAGCGATGCGTCGGAGATGCTGACGCGGCGGAGCCCCGCAGCCTTCTGGCGCTTAAGCTCCTCCAGGAGGATGTCCAAAGCCTCTGCGGGGTCGTCGATCACGGGAGGGAGATGGATTCGATGGCGCGGGCGAGGGTCAAATCTTTCTCCGTGATCTGGCCGCCCGCGTCGTGGGTACAAAGCCGAAGGGCGACCGTATTCCAATTATTATGGATTTCCGGGTGGTGGTTGAGCTGTTCCGCCACGGTCCCGGCCTGATTCACGAAGGCCAAGGCGGCCTTGAAATCCTTGAACTTATAGACCTTCAACAACTTAGAGTGTTCGACACTCCACCCGTCCAGGCCCTTCAAGGCCTCCTGGATCTGATGGGGAGTCAAAGCTGCGCTCATGAAAACAGCCTGTTTCAGCCCGTTAATGGAGTCAACGCAGGGCTGAGGGAACCCCCCTATTGTGAATAAACTTGCCGAAGCCCTCCTTCACTGACTTAACAGCGGTCAGGTTTGTCTCGGAAAATAACCAAAGTAAGAGACAAGCCCCGCAATAATCCGGTGAGTTGACGGTCGTTAAGACGGCAAATCGAAATCCGAAGGTCGGAAACGGGCAATGCGGTGTAGGTAAAACAAGCAAAACAAAAGATAATATGGAAAACAAACTGTTCGTGGGCAATCTGCCCTGGGCCGCTACTGAATCCGACATCCGCGCTCACTTCTCCCAAGGCGGCGAAGTGGTCTCCGTGGAAGTTATGATGGACAAGTTCACGGGTCGTCCTCGTGGCTTCGCCTTCGTGACCATGGCCAATGCTCAGGCCGCTCAGGATGCGATCGCTAAGACTGAAAACATCGATTTCATGGGTCGCCCCCTGAAGGTCAATGTTGCCCGTCCTCGCGAAGAACGCCCGTCCTTCGGTGGTGACCGTCCCCGCTCCGGCGGCTTCGGTGGCGACCGTCCCCGCTCCGGCGGCTTCGGCGGCGGAGATCGTGGTGGCTTCGGCGGCGGCGGAGGCGGCTCTCGCGGCGGCTTCGGCGGCGGCGGCTCTCGCGGCGGCTTCGGCGGCGGCGAACGTCGCTCCGGCGGCTTCGGCGGCGGCGACCGTGGCGGCTACTAATCCTCGGATTAACACCTCCTACCAAGGGCGCCTTACGGCGCCCTTTTTTGTGCCTAAATGGGCCGAAATTAGGCCTTTATTCTGTAGAAGCCCACGACCTGCAGCCCAATCGGCTTGTCCCCTGCCGCCCCCCACCCTTAATCGGCCGACTGCCATGACTCGCCTCGCCGTCTTCCTGCTCCTCGCCCTCAGCCCCCTCGGGGTCCTGGCGGGCCTGAATACCGACGGCCTGCCCGCCGGCGCTGCCGCCGTCGTCGTCGTGGATTTCGTAGCCTTCCGCAGCTCCCAGCTCGGCAAGGCCGTGGAGCAGTCAGCCAGCCTGAACACCGGCAACAACCCACTGAACAAACCAATGGTGGAAAAGCTGAACTTCGACGGCAACAAGGACCTCCGCGAAATCGACCTGGCTGTCTACCCTGGCGCCGACGGCAAGGTCGCGGCGAAGAACCCCACCGCCGCCATCTTGCTGCGCGGCAAATTCGACCCCAGCCGCATCAATACTTTCGGCAAGGACAACCAAGTCCCTGCGAAAACCGTCGGCAAACATCAGGCATGGGAAGCAGGTGCACTCGCGGAAAAACTCTTCGGTGAGAAACCCAAAGACCAGACCAGCGAGGCCTACCTCATCGCTTACTCCTCCGAGCTCGTGCTTGTCGCCAGCCCAGACTTCCTGGCCACCGCCCTCGCCTCGCTGGAGGCCAACGAGAAGAACCCCCTGCTCCCCGCGGTCGCCGCTCGCCAGTTCGCCGCGGTGCCGAAGGGCTGGCTCTTCATCTACGGCGATGCGACGAAAATAAAAACCGCCGACACCAACGGCGCCACCGATTTCACACTCTCACTCGGCGAAAGCCCGGCCGACCTCCAACTCGCCTTGTCCGCGAATTTCGTCACCACGGAAAAAGCCGCGATCATCCGCAAGCAGCTCCACGGGCTCAAGGCCTTCGCCTCGATCGGACTGATGAACGACGAAGGGAAGAGCCCCGACGAAAAGGAAAATATGAAACTACTCTCGGAGCTGGTGCAGAAGCTCCGCATCGGCGGCGACGGCCGCACCGTGACGCTCGGACTCGACTACGCCGCCGCCAAGGCCGCGCCGGCGATCGTGAAGGCCATTGAAAAGGCCAAGCAATCCGCCCCGGCGCCGGCCAGCAAGTAAAGGGATGCGTCGTCCGCTTCTGCTGATCGCGATCCTGGCGATCGCGGCCGTGCCCGCATGGCTCTGGCTCAATCCACCCGACCTGCGGCTGTCCATCGATCGGCGTAGCCGCGAAAGCGCTTTGCTCTACCCGCGGGAAGCGACCGGCCGGCGCTGTGCGGCAATCGTGGTCGCCAGCCTGGCGGAACTCACCGAGCCCGAGCGGCGCGACCAGCTGCGCACCCAGCTCGAACAAGGGCTCGTGGCCCGGGAAGATCGCGTCGAAGTGGGCTTCGTGCCTTCTTCGCCGACCGCGGCTACCGACACGCCGGCCTGGGTCATCCCCGGCCGCGCGCGCCTGCAACTGCGCGCAGTGCCGCACGGCTATCTGCTCGTTCACGCCTCCCCCGCGCAAGACTTGCTCCGCGTCGCCAGTCGGAAGCGCTGGCTCTCGTCCGGGTTGATCGCCGCCGCCCGCACGGCCACCACCGCCACCATCGCCGTAGGCGAAACCGACGATGGCACCCACCTCGTCGCGACCCTAGCCTTCGACTATCGTACCGGCGAAGAAGCCGAAGCCGCCTTTCAGGAATTGATGCAGAAACAGGGCGACTTCGAGGCGCTCGGCTTCGCCGCCCGTCCAGGTGCCGATCGCATCACGCGCCAGACCAGGCTGCTCGTCATCCGTTTCGACATGGAAACGGACGTCGTGCTGCGGGCGCTGCGCAATCGCTGACGCTCAGGCCTTCTCGAGCGTACCGTCGGCGCGCAGGCGGCGATAATAGCAACCCGAGCGCGCCCTGCCGTTTTCCTTCGTATGGCAGGCGCCCTGGCCAGCAGGACGCACCTTGTAGAGAATCGAGTTCTGTTCGCAGTTCACACGCACCTCGATGAGTTCGAGGAAATCACCCGAGGTGAGACCTTTGATCCATAGTTCATTGCGGGAGGTGCTCCAGAAAGTGGCTTTCTTTTCACGCAGAGCCGTCTGCAGGGCCAGCTCGTTGACGTAGCCAAGAATCAGCACCTCGCCGGTCTGGGCGTCCTGGGCCACGGCCGGAATGACATCGGCCTGCCCGGCGGCGATTTTTCGCAGTTTTCCGAAGTCGAGGCGCAGGGCCAGGCCCTCTTCGAGTTCTTTGTCGGACATGTGTCCATTTGGCATGGGTTGCAGGGCTCATTCAAGGCTGGAATCCCAACCCATTTATCCCTTACGGATACACCCTATGTCGCTCAATAATTCCGCCGACCTTTCCCGCGCCGCCACCGAAGCCCGCGGCCTGGCCATGGATGCCGTCGCCGCCTGTCATTCTGGCCACCTCGGCCTGCCCCTGGGTGCAGCCGAAATCGGCGCCGTGCTCTATGGCAACTTCCTCCGCCATGACCCCGCCGCACCTCAGTGGATCAACCGCGACCGCTTCGTCCTTTCCGCCGGCCACGGTTCGATGTTCGTCTATTCGTGGGTGCACCTCGCCGGGTTCGACCTGCCGCTCCAGGAAGTGAAGAACTTCCGCAAGCTACACTCCAAGACCCCCGGTCACCCGGAGTTCGGTGAAACTGTCGGCGTGGAAGCCACCACCGGTCCGCTTGGCCAGGGCACGGGCAATATCGTCGGTATGGCCGTGGCCGCCAAGATGGCCGCCGCGCACTTCAACACCGCCGAACACAAGATCTTCGACCACATCGTCGTCGGGCTCGCCGGCGACGGCTGCCTACAGGAAGGCATCTCCCAGGAAGCCGCCTCGTTCGCCGGCCGCTTTGGCCTCGATAACCTGATCATGCTCTACGACTCCAATGACGTCACCCTCGACGCCATGGCCTCGAAGACCCAGAACGAAGACACCGCCAAGCGCTACGAAGCCGCCAACTGGGAAGTCTTCACGGTCAAGGAAGGCAACCAGCTCGCCCCGATTGCGGAGGCCCTCGACAAGGCTCGCGGTAGCAAGAACGGCAAGCCGAAGCTGATCATCTGCAAGACCGTCATCGGCAAGGGCATCGCCGAAGTCCAAGGCACCTCCAAGGGCCACGGCGAAGCCGGCGTGAAGTTCGTTGACGCCTCCCGCAAGGCCCTCGGCCTCCCCGATGAAAAATTCTTCGTCTCCGCCGAGACCCGCGCCTACTTCGCCGCCCGCAAGGCCCAGCAAGCCGCCGCACACGCCGAATGGCAGCAGACCTTCGCCGCCTGGTCCAAGGCCAACCCCGAAAAAGCGGCGCTCCTCGCCAAGGCTCAGAAAGGCGACCACGGCGACGTCCAGTCCCTCCTCAACGCGATTCCGGAATTCGGAAAGAACTCCCTCGCCACCCGCGTCTCGGGCGAAACCTGCATCAACGCCGTCGCGAAGGCTTCGCCGCTCGTGCTCTCCGGCTCGGCCGACCTTCATGGCTCGACCAAGAATTACATCAAGGACGTGGGCGATTTCGACGTCGCGACTCCGGCCGGCCGCAACCTCTACTTCGGCATCCGTGAACACGGCATGGGCGCCATCCTCAACGGCATCGCCTACCACGGTATCTTCAAGGGCTCCGGCGCGACGTTCCTGACGTTCTCCGACTATCTCCGCCCGTCGATCCGCGTCGCGGCGCTCGCCAAACTGCAGGTCTTCTACATCTTCACACATGACTCCGTGGGCGTCGGCGAAGACGGCCCGACCCACCAGCCGGTCGAGACCGTGAGCGCCTTGCGCTGCATCCCGAACCTCGACGTGGTCCGCCCGGGCGACGCCGAAGAGACCGCTGCGGCCTTCGCGTACGCCGTCGCTCGCAAGGACGGCCCGGTCGCCCTCATCCTCTCCCGCCAGAACGTTCCCTCCCTCGACAGCGTCCCGGTCGCCACGCGCCGTCAAGGTGTGCTGAAGGGTGCCTACGTCCTCCGCAAGGAAACCGCTGCCCTCACCCACATCCTCATCGGCACGGGCAGCGAACTCTCGCTCGCCCTCGCCGCCGGCGAAGAACTCGGCGCGGGCGTCCGCGTCGTCTCGATGCCCTCGATGGAAATCTTCGCCCGCCAGCCCAAGGCCTATCAGGAAGAAGTCCTGCCCGCCTCCTGCGCCAAGCGCGTCAGCATCGAGGCTGGCGTGACCATCGCCTGGGGCCGCTACGTCGGCACCGTCGGCAAGGCCATCGGCACCGACACCTTCGGTCTCTCCGCCCCGGGCGAAGTGGTCATGAAGGAGCTCGGCATCACGAAGGAAGCCGTGGTCGCCGCCGCCAAAGCGCTCTGAGTTGATTAGTCGCCTCAACCCAGGACCGTCCGCTCCGGCAGACGGTCTTTTTTGTGCCTACTTGGCTTCCCGGAGATCGGTCAAGTGCACCCGATAGAGATCACCCTGCTCGGAGCCAAGCAGCAGGTGCTCCGGGTCGACCCAGGAACACCCTTCAATCTGCCAAGAAAGCATCGGGGGCGAAAGCGGCGCATACAAAGCCCGGCCGTGGAAAAAATCTTCCCCAGCCGCCGGCAGGTCAAAAACCCAGATGTTGCGGTAAGTGAGTACCGCGAGGCGTTCCTGATTCGGTGAAAGGCACGCGTCGGTGACCATGCCACCGGCGTCGAAGCGTGCCAACTTCGTCAGCGTGGCGCGATCGCCCGTGGCGGGAAGATCAGCCCGCCAGAGGTCGGTGAGCGTGTCACGTCGATGCTTGGTCAGTAAATAGAGTTTCCCTCGGACCAAGAACATCGACTCACAATCGTGCGCGAGTTCCGGGTCCGGGAACGCCGTCTGGTCGGGCCAGGCGAAAGTGATCTTTCGGAATTCCGTGATTTCCGCGACACCGCCCGCGGGCTCTTTGAAGAGATAGAACGCCAGCTGTTTGCGGCGAGAAACGTTATTCCCGACATCACCCACAATCATATTGCCATCCTTGTCGCCGGTCATGGCCTCCCAGTCGACGTTGACCGCGCCCTTGAGCGTGACGCCCTTCCAATAGCCCTTGGGCGTCAGGACGAGACTTCCATCCGCATGGATCGGCACGATCATCGGCTTGTTGCCCGAGTCGGATAAAGTCCAGAAGACGCCCGGCATGGAAGGGCTGGCCCAGAGCGCGGAGCATTCGGGTATCAACCCCATGTCTAACTTGCCCGCAGAACGCAGCGGCACCGAAGGCATCTCCGGCAGCGCACGCCGCACCACATCCAGCTCGGCACCCGAAGTGACCGCGGCGAGGAGACCGGCAAGAAGGGGGACGACCCGCATATCGGAAACCTAGCCCGCCCTATCCGCTTGGCAATCCACCACGCCGACTTTGCTGTCGAAATCAAAGCCACGCCGCCCATGCTTCCGGCATGGCCCGTAAATCGTCGCGTTCGCTCTGGACCGCCAAGCTCACCGGCCAACCCCTGCCCGCCCCGGGACGCACCCGCCCGGCCAAGAGCCCCGCCTCGACGGTCAGCCCCCCGCGCGGCTGCAAGGCAATCATCCTCGGCATCGACCCTTCGCTCCGCGGCACAGGTCTGGCCGTCATCGACGCCCGCCGCGAACCCATGCGCCTGCTCGCGAGCGTCACGGTGAAACTCGCGCCTAAACTTGAAGCCTACGAATGCCTGGGGAAGATCGCCGACGCCGTCGAAAAACTCGCCCGCCAGCACGGCGTGACAGAGGCCTCGATCGAAGAGACCATCTACGTTCAAAACTTCCGCACCGCCCAGGCGATGGGCGCATCACGCGGGGCCGCGCTGAGTGTGCTCGCGCGACTCGGCGTCACGGTCGGCGAATACGCGCCGAAGCGCATCAAGATGGCGGTCACGGGACACGGTGCGGCCAGCAAGGAACAGGTTGGCCGCATGGTACGCAACGTCCTGAGCCTGCCGGCGGACCTGCCGCTCGATGAATCGGATGCGGCGGCGGCGGCCCTCTGCCACGCCTACACGGCGCGCGGTTGATCAGTTCTCCTCGCTGACGGCGAATTCGTCGTGGCGGCCCTGAGCCTGACTCCAGCGGGCCATCAATTCATCCAGTGGCACAGGACGGACTTTCTGGCTAAGATTGTAATCGCCCGCCTCAAGGCAGGCTTTCAATTGCCCCCAAATCGCCCCGTAGGAGCGCGAGAAACGCAAAGACTCATCGCGCAGCAGGCTGGAGACATGACAGCAGCCGCCCACTTCAGTGACGATGAAGCGGCCGGCTTTCAATTCATCGACCGAGACCGCACGTAAATCAAAGCGGGCAAAATGGAGGCCAGGGAAGCGCTTAGCGAAAGCCGTCATCGCCGTATCTAGTTCGACGGTGATCAAATCGCCGCGATGCAGGCAGCGGGCGCCGTGGCCATAGCTGCCCGTGAGATTCAAGGTGACCTTCTGACCGGCCGGAATCACGCGGTTGAGATAACGAGCGTGGCACTGGATGAAAAGCTCGCCGCGCGAGACCGCCACTTCGTCGAGCCAGATGAGTTCTTCGAGCGTCTGCTCGCCGTCGCCGCGCACGGTCACGTCGCGCTTCTGCACCAGCGCCATGATGCGACCGTCGTCCTTGCCCGGGTTGCGGCGCCAGACGACCTCAAATTCGAAACCAGAAATATATTTCTGCAGCAGGAAATCCTCCGCCGCCCCGCGGACGAGCTGTTCGAGCTGTTCCATCGTGCGCACGAAGCGCAAGCCGGCGCCATCCTCGGCCACCTCTGGTTTGAAGACCACCGGAAGGCCATGGCAGACGGCGAACGCCGTGGCCTCCTTGACGCGATCATCGACGGAGTCTTCCAGAGAAAGCGCCAGCGTCGGGCAGCAGCGCGAGTCGCGCTGGAAGGGGCGCAGCAGGAGCGACTTGGAATCGCCGATGAAGCCGCCGATGCGACCGAACGCGGGGTTCGCGGAAGCAAAAGCCGTCAGTCTACGGTAACGCAGGCAGAGTGCCGCGATACCTAGGCGGACAGGCATGTAGAGCGCCCAGCCCGGCCAAAGCGAAGGCTGCAGCAGGCCACGAACTTTCATCACGATCTGCCGGCGGCCGCGCCAGGTGAGCGCGGGAATCATCCAGTGGGTGACGACGTGCAGGGCGAATAGGAAACCCAAGATAATCCAGACGGCATAGCTCTTGAAATGCGTGAGCTTCAGCATCGCGCTGGCGCCGAACTTATAACCCACCCACATCAGCGGCGGCGTCCAGATCAACGCCGCGACCAACAGGAGCATGCCCAGCCGGAAGATATTCAAGCGCATGATGCCTGCGGTGATGAACGTCGGCACGCGGCTCGCGGGCACGAAACGCGAGCTCACCACGACGAGCATGCCCTGCGGCGTCGAGAACCACCCCGCCCACTGGTTCACCTTATGTTCCTTGATGAACCATTTCAAGGGCGCCCGGCGGATGGCCTTGCGGCCGAGAAAGCGACCGATGGAATAGAGCGTGACGTCGCCGATGAAGATACCCGCGGTACACGCGGCGGTGGCGGACCAGAAATCAATGATACCCACGGAGACCATCAGGCCGGAGGCGAGACAGGTGGGATCCTCCGCGACGAAGGTACAAATGACGATAATCAGGAGCAGGATCCAGAAGCGCGACCCCGTGGCCTCGGGGATGGGCGGGAGATTTTCCGGCGGCAGCACCGCCGGGGGCGAGGCCCTGTCGACGTCCGTGATAAAACCTTGGATTTTGGCCGTCACGGCGGGCACGTCCGCAAAGGCGGCATCGCGACCACCGGGGAGGACTTCGAGCCGGGCCTGCGGGGCGAGCTTGGTCGTATAGCGCGCGGTATCGATGGGCGTCAGCCAGTCGTGCTCGCCGTGCACCACGAGCAATGGTTTCGTCCATTTGTGGAGGATATTCTTGGAGTCCGAGAGATCCGTGTCGAAGACCGTGCGGGCGTAATCGCGATCCCAAGGCAGCAGATCCGCCGCCCCGAAATTCGGAGTCAGCCGAGAGACGCCCCAGAAAAGCGCCCCCTGAAATCCGTAGACGATCTTATTGACGAGTGGGTTGCCGAGCAGTTCGAACTCCTCCGCGCCCGGAGAAGAGATCAAGGTCAGCGACTGCACGCGACGCGGATGCGCGGAGGCGAGCTCCAGGGCCGCGACACCCCCATACCCCTGGCCGATGACATGGTAATGCTTCACTCCATAATGCTCCATCAAAGACGCGACCACTTCGGCATTCGCCTCCATGGAGTGGCTGGGAATCTTCCCCGGGCTGGTCTTAAACCCTGGCATGAAGGGCTCGACGACCGAAACCTCGGGATTGCGGGCCAGTTCTTCGCAGAGCTGGGAGCCTTTATCATCCCAAGGAATGCGATGAAGGTAGACGATGACCGTGTTACGGAACTTCGGCTGGACATACTCCTGGGCCTCCTCCGCCCCGAGAACCCCATGGAGATGGGCCCGGACTGGGATGGAGTAATTCAGCTGCTTGACCTTGTCCCCGCTGAAGTCGAAAGCCGGCACATGGATTGGCTCACCATCGGCAATCGTCTCGATGGCACTAAAAAACGGAAAGGAGGCCGAAATAGCCAGCACCACCAGATACCCCAGCACGAGCCACCATTTCCCAGGGACGCGCCCCAAGGTACGCTTGCGCTCGAAGGAGGTAGGCATTCCCCTTTCATCAAAGGTGGCCGACCGACGGGGGCAAGACGGGAAGGGAAATACCGCCAGATTGCCCGATTTATGGCTTCCTTAGCAGGGGCAACCCCTCTTGTCTTGGGTTACGTGCAATCCACTGGAAAGGAACTCCTCGGCCTCAGGGTCACCGTCGACAAGGTGGTCCACCATCGGGATGCGAACTTCCCCGCCGAAACCCCGCACGCTTTCGTCTACTTCCTGACCATCAGCAACCTCTCCCAGGAGACGGTGAAGCTGCTCGGTCGCAAGTGGATCATCCGCGCCCCCGACGGCACCATGGAAATCGTCGAAGGCGACGGTATCGTGGGCGAGACCCCGACCATCCCGCCAGGAGAAAGCTTCTCTTATAATAGCTACCACCTCGCCGGCGGCCCGCTGACCGCCGCGGGAGCCTTCCATGGCACCACCCAATCCGGCGATCGCGTCTTCGTGCGCATCCCGGCATTCGCGATGACCCCACCGACCTCCCCTTCCTGATGCGACTTACTGACCTGAACTCCGGCCGCGAAATCGGCGCCAACTGCATGCTCGCCGAATTCGGCGGCCTACGACTGGTGATCGACTGCGGCCTCCACCCCAAACTCGACGGCCGCAAGGCGCTCCCGCAGATCGACAAGATCCAAGGCTCTGTCGATGGCGTGATTCTCACACACTGCCATCTGGACCACCTGGGCTCGCTGCCGTTGCTCCTCAAGCAGCACCCCTCTTCGCGCGTCTACGCCTCGGCGGCCACCACGCTCTTCGTCCGCCGCCTGCTCAGCAACTCCATTCAGGTGATGAAACGTCAGCGTGAGGAAACCGGCAACGCCGACTACCCGCTGTATGTCGAGACCGACGTCGAGCGCGTCGAGCATGCCCTCGCGGCGGTACCCATCGCCAACCCCCGCGTCATTGGCCGCGGCGGCGAAGAAGTCGCCCTCTCCTTCCACCTCGCCGGGCACGTGGCGGGTGCGGTTGGCTGCCTAATCGAACATCGCCGCCAACGCCACTTCTTCACGGGCGACGTGCATTTCCAGGCCCAACGCACCGTCGCCGGTGCTAATTTCCCGCGCCAGCCGGTCGACACCCTCGTCATGGAATGCACGCGCGGTGCGACGACCACGGTGCCTTCGATCAATCGCGCCGGCGAGGAGCGCCGCCTCATCAAAGCCATCAATGAGATCTGCGATGAAGGCGGCTCCGTGCTGCTCCCAGCCTTTGCCTTTGGCCGTATGCAGGAAATCCTGATGCTCCTCCAAGAGGCCGCCGATGCGGGTAACCTCGCCGACGTGCCGATTTTCTGCTCGGGCCTCGGCATGGATCTCTGCGACTACCTCGACGCCGCCAGCAAGAAGACGAAGCAGGTGAAATTCAGCCGTCAGGTTTTGCGCGACCTCGGCATCCAGCCGCTCTCCCGCAAGTACACGCAGCCCGGCAAGAACATGCCCGAACGTGGCATCTACCTTCTCTCCAGCGGCATGCTCGTCGAGAAAACCCCTGCCTGGCGCGTGGCAGCCAACATGCTCGACCACGCTGAGAACGCCGTGTTCTTCGTCGGCTACTGCGATCCGGAAACCCCGGGCGGCGAACTCATCGGCATGGCCCCGGGCGGCGAATTCAAATTCAAGTCCCTGGATCACATCTCCACCCTGCGCGCCAAGGTCGACCGCTTCCACCTCAGCGGCCATGCGGACCGCGAGGAGCTCATCGACTTCGCAAAATCCGTCTCGCCGAAAGATATCGTGCTCACGCACGGCGACCCACCCGCCCGTGCCTGGATGAAGGAAACCCTCGCCAGCGCGATGCCGGGAACGCGCGTCCACGATCCGGAACCGGGCGTGCCGATCGAACTGTGAGCCACCTGCCGCAGTCCGTCGAAGACTGGCGTGAGTTCACCCTCACGCGTGGTCCTCGCATGGCGGCGGAAGCTTTTCTGATCAAGCTCGGCGGGCTTTCCGGCGAAGAGCAACGGGCCGCCCTCTGTGGTCTGCCCGATGCGCGCACCCTGACCCGCCGCTTCGAAGACGCCTGGCCGCTGCGCGAATCCGCCCTGGGCGGCGTGCCCTTCCTCACGAAGGATCTTTATTTCCGCGCCGGTCAGCCGACCTTCGCGGGTTCCACCTTCCTCCCCGCGGAACTCGGAGAAACTCGCACCACTTCCACCCTACCCGCCGCGTTCGAGCGCGATGCCGGAGCGATTGAATGCGGCCGCACCCAGCTCAATGAATTTGCCTTCGGCCTGACGGGCGAAAGTCCGCACTACGGCGACTGCCCGCACCCCGAACACCCTGGCCTACTTGCCGGCGGTTCGAGTTCTGGTTCAGCTTTCGCTGTCGCGCGCGGGCTCGTGCCGTTCGCGCTCGCCACGGATACCGCGGGCTCTATCCGCGTCCCCTCCGGCTATTGCGGCGTCTGGGGATTGCGCCTCTCTCCCGACATCGCCCCGGTGGGAGATATTTTTCCCCTCTCGCCTGGTTACGACACCCAAGGCTGGATCGCACGCACTGCGGCCGATCTTCGTCAGGTCTCCGCGGCCGTGCTTGGCGAGGCGCCGCCCGCCGGGGCCGGCCTCTGGGTCGGTGATCTGGGATTGGGCATCCCGCCCGCGGATCTCGCCGCCATGCGCGATGTCGCCCTCCGCGCGGGTGCGCAGGAAGACATCCCCGCTGCCACATTGCTACGCCTCGCCCTCGCCGAGGCCGCGCAGGCCTATCCGGTGCTCGGCGGACATGCCGCAGCCCGGGTGCACGCCGCGTGGCTGGAACGTCGACGCAGCGATTATGATCCCGTCGTCTGGGCACGCCTAGATGCCGGCCGGCGCCGCACGCACGAGGAACTCCGCACCGCCGAGGCAGTGCGCACCCGGGTCATCGATGCGTTCCAAGTGGTCTTCCGCCGTCACCACTTCATCGCCATGCCCGCCACCTTCGGCGGCGCCGTCTCCAAGCATGAATCCGATGACACGCATCGCCGCCGACTGCTCGCCTTGAACACGCCGGCCGCTCTCGCCGGTCTGCCCGCGGTTGCCGCTCCCGCGCGCCTGCCCAACGGGCTGACGGCAGGCGTGCAGTTCCTCTTCCCCGACATGGCGAACTTCGGGTGGGATCTACTGCTCGCGCGATTGGCCGGAACTCAGAGCCGCTGACGGCGCATATGCGCGGCCGGCTGGCCGAGCCCCTCGCGATATTTAGCCACCGTACGACGGGCGATCTGCACCCCGCGTTTTCGCAACTCCAAGGTGATCGCTTCGTCCGCAAGCGGCTCAGCCGGATTCTCGCGGGCGAGGATATCAGCGATCATCTCCTGCACACCTTCCTGGGCGACCGTGCCGCCATCCGAAGTGGAAACCCCGGAAGTAAAGAACCAGCGGAACTCACGCAGCCCGTGGGGCGTCAGCATCCATTTATTGGCCGCGGCGCGGCCAACCGTGGTCTCATGGACGTCCATCTCCTTGGCGACATCCGTCATGGTGAGCGGCTTGAGCTTCGAGGGGCCGTGCTCGAAGAAATCCGTCTGCCGCTCGACGATGATATGGGCGAGGCGCTCGATGGTGCGCTGGCGTTCCTCGATGGCTCCGATGAGGAATTTACCCTGCCGCATCCGCTCTAAAATATAAGTGCGCTCCTTCTCGCCCAAGGCCGTGCCCGCCAGCATGTCCTTATAAGCCGGGGCGAGGCGCAGTTTGGGGACGTGGCGGTCATCCATCACGACCTTCCACTTGCCGTCTTCACCCATCTCTACCGTGGCGTCAGGGGTGACGACCCGGTTGTCATCGCGCGTGAAGCGGCGGCCAGGCACGGTCTCGAGCTTGGCCAGTTCGGAGAGGCCTTCGCGCACGCCGTCGAGCTCCACGTCGAGGATGCGGGCGCATTCTTCCAACCGGCGGCCCATCATGGGCTCCCAGCAATCGTTCACCAGCCGCGCGGCGGTGGAAAGACCGCGACCGCGCAGCCGGAGCTGGGCGAGGAAACATTCCCGGAGGTCGCGGGCGCCGATGCCCGGCGGATCAAACGCCATGAGCAGCGTGTGGGCCGCCATGACGGCTTCATAGGGCTGGCCGGAACGCAGGGCGATGGTCGAGAGATCCTCTTCCAAGAAACCGCGCTCATCGAGCGAGGCGATCAGTAGCTTGAGGGCTTCCTGCACGGCCGGATCATCGGTGGCGACGCGCGACTGATCGGCGAGATGCTCGGAAAGAGAAGCCTCGCCCGTGACGGACTCCATCATGTGTCGGCGGCGTTCCTCGTCGTCCTGGGTGTAGCCCTGGGAGCGTACCTCTTCATAATAACTCTCATCCCAATCTTCCTTCATGCGGCGCAAGGCATCGAAATCATCATCGCCCAGCGAAAGTTCGCGCGGTCCATCCTCTTCCGCCTCTTCGGGCGCCGGGGGGTTGTCCGCGGGTTCGGTCGAGACCGGCTCAACTTCCTCCAACAAAGGATTCGCGGCCATCTCCGCGGAAATCTCCCGGAGCAGCTCGGCCGCCGGCACCTGGAGGATGCGCAGCGACTGGCGAAGCTGAGGCGTGAGGACGAGCCCCTGCACCTGCTTCTGCGACTGATTGATACCTTGGTTGGCCATTGAGCGGCCTCCAGCCAAGAGGATTTCAGGCTTGTTTGCAAAGGGTATAGTGAAGCCAATCGGCTTGCTAAGACCGCTGATCAGGCCAACCTTTAAACCGACCTGACGAGGGTTGACCACGCCCCTATGCGTCACTTCTCACTATTGATTGATAACGCGATCCGCGGGCCGCTGACCGAGGAGGAAATCAACGCACTCATCAAATCAGGGGAAATTCATGCGGAGACGCGCTGCGCCCCCGTGGGCACTACGGAATGGGTCCCGCTCTCCAATCACTTTAGTTTCGGAAGCACGCTCAAGCTCAAGCGAACTAACACGGAAAGCCGGCAAGCCGAACAAGCCGCCGCGGCCACCCGCCTTACGCCCGGCACCCGCAAGAAGCTGATGAACTATGGCCTCGCCGACTCGGCTAGCCTCGACCGGTTCACCCAAATCCAGGCTGACGAAGCCATCGCCATCCGCGAAGAAGAACTACGCGCCCGCGCCCTCACCTATCACACCGTCCGGTTTACCGTTGGCGGTATCATGATCCTGGTCGGGCTGGGCCTCGGCCTAGCCGATACTTTCGCCGGCACCGCGCTGGATCACGTCGCCCGCACTTTCATAAAAGAAGATGGGGACGCCAAAGTGAGAGCCCTCACCGCCATCCGCGACTTCCAGATGCTGGCCGGGCTCCGGGAGAGAGTCGCCACCGTCACCTTTGACCGGCCTTTTGGCGGCACGCCGCTGCTCACGACGCTCGATAACCGGCTTAAACTCGACCCAGCCCAGGCCTATCTCCTGTCGGGACAGGTGACGACCGAGCCCTTGGCCGCCCGCTTCGCCCAATGGGGCATCCGCCCGGGCGAGAATCTCGAAGTCACGATTCTGCCCGCCGCTTTGCCGGCCAAAATGGAGGCAGTCCTTAAGGCCGAGCTCGCCGCTCTGGACGACATCACCTCCCCCGCGCTCGACGATGCGGGATTCGAAAAACTTTTTGCCGACACCCTCGCCGCCTATCCGACGCGGAATGAATTCCCCGAATCCGCCCGCCTCCTCGCTTCCGCCAAAGGCACGCGCATCAGTTCACTCAAGGTTTTCGCCGATCGCGTCAATTCCGCCGCCACCGCCGCCGAAGGCATCGCACCCCAGAAAAAATGGGCCGCCGACCTGCGCGTCTTCGCGGGACGGGTCAATGAACTGCAGCGGAAAATTCTCATCCTGAACGCCCCCGACGGTCGCCGGCAGCGCTGGAACGAGCTCACCGCAGGGCCGGGCGCCGAATTCGGGGCCTGGCTGAAGGATTCCCACGCCCCCGTCACGCGCGTGGGCGCAAACCATACTTTCACCTTCGAGGGCGCGGCCAATATCGATGCCACCATGACCCACCAGGTCATCGTGGCAGTCAGCCTCAACCAAGAGAAAATCTTCCTGCCTTGGAATTCGGCTTATCTAAAATGCGGAGCGCTCGAATGCACGACACTGCCCCGTTCGTACTTCATCGCCCGCGAGCAATATAAGGTCGTGGCCAAGATTGATGCCGGCGGGGAACGTCTGGTCGCCCGCCATCCAGGCGCCGGACATACTTACGTCATCGAACGCACGGCGCCGATCTGGCGCTTCCTCACCATCGCCCGCGCCGGCGACACCGATGCCGTCGTGGTGCTCGTAGACGAAAAAACCCAGGCGGCCTATCCCGTCGGGAAGATGATTCCCATCGAGGTCCTCGCCAAGCTCGAGACCTTCCCGCGTGCGGTCGGCTCCACCGTGCCCGACCCGCTCACCCTTCCCGAATAACCCCATGACCAAGACCCTCGCTCTCACCCTCGCCTTCCTCAGCGCGGGCCTGCTGGCCCAGGAGGCCAAGAAACCTGTCGTCGCGCTGATTCCCAAGGGCGCCACCCATGTCTACTGGAAATCCGTCGAAGCCGGTGCCCAGAAAGCCGCCCTCGAAACCGGCGTGCAGGTGATCTGGTCGCCGCCCGAGCGCGAGGATGATCGCCGCCAGCAGATGGGCATGGTTGACGCCCTCGTCCTGCGCAAGGTCGACATCCTCTGCCTCGCTCCGCTCGACGCCACGGCGCTCCGCGAAAAAGCCGAAAAGGCCACGAAGGCCGGCATCCCCGTGCTCATCTTCGACTCCCCGCTCACCCGCCCCGAGGGCGCGAGCATCGGCTATGTCGGCACCGACAACTATCGCGCCGGTAAAGTCGGCGGCGAAGGCCTGGCTAAGGCCCTGCACGGCAAGGGCCGCGTGATCATGCTGCGCTACGCCCCCGGCTCGGCCTCGACCGAAGAACGTGAACGCGGCTTTCTCGACGGCGTGAAACCGTTCCCCGACATCAAGGTCGTGAGCTCCGAACAATTCGGCGGCGCCACGGTCGCCAGCGCCCTCGATAAATCAAAGGGCCTGCTGCTCCGCTTCTCCGGCGACAACGCCCCGGACGGCATCTTCTGCCCGAACCAGAGCACGACCTACGGCATGCTCCAGGCCCTCCAACAGAAGAAACTGGCGGGCAAGGTGACTTTCGTCGGCTTTGATCCGACGGCCGCGCTGGTCGATTCCCTCCGCAAGGGTGAGCTCGCCGGCATCGTCTCGCAGGACCCCTTCAAGATGGGCTACCTCCTCGTGAAGGCCGCCGCCGACAAGGCCGCCGGTAAGACCGTCCCAGCGATTACCGACACGGGTGCCGCCTACGTGACGGCCCAGAACGTCGACACGGACGAAATCCAAGCCGTCATCAAACCCCAGCTCGGCAACTGATCCGATGGTCGCGGGCCCGTCATCCGAGCAACGTCTGGAAATGCGGGCGATCCGCAAATCCTTCGGCGCGCAGGCGGCCCTCGACGGCGTCTCGCTTTCCGTCGCCCCGGGTGAAGTCCACGCCTTGGTCGGTGAGAACGGCGCAGGCAAGAGCACTTTGATGAAGGTGCTTTCGGGGGCGCACCAGCCCGACGGCGGTGAAATGACGCTCGACGGAAGTCCCTACGCTCCGGCGGATCCCCATGAAGCCCGCCGCCGCGGCGTGGGAATGATCTATCAGGAACTCTCCATCGCCCCGCACCTCACGGTCGCGGAAAACATCTTCCTCGGCCTAGAGCCCCGCCGCGGGCTGCTGCTCGATTGCGCTGCGCTGCGCGCGCGGGCGGCCGACACACTGCGCGGGCTCGGCCATGCGGGCATCGATGTCGACGCCGCCGCGGGGACGCTCTCCATTAGCCAGCAGCAGATTGTCGAGATCGCCCGCTCGCTTGCGATGGGCTGCCGGGTCATCGTGTTTGACGAACCGACCAGCTCGCTTGCGCAGGAAGACGTGGCCCAGTTATTCAAACTCATCGACAGTCTGGCGGCACGTGGGCTGGCGATCATCTACATATCCCACTTCCTCGAGGAGGTGCGGCGCCTGTCCTCCCGGCTCACCGTGCTCCGCGACGGCCGTTCCGTGGCCACGCACCGCACGACCGAGGTGACCGATGCGCAGATCGTGACGGAGATGGTCGGCCGCTCCGTGGCCGAACTCTACCCCCGCACGCCGCACCGACCCGGAGAGGCTTTACTCGCCGCGGAAATCCCCGGACGCGGCGCGCTGACCGTGCGTCGCGGCGAGGTCGTCGGGCTCTGCGGCTTGGTCGGCGCCGGTCGCACAGAATTCCTGCGAGCACTCTTCGGGCTCGACCGGACTGCGGCCAGCGTGCGCGTCGGCGCGTTCACCCTTCCCGCCGGCACCCGCGTCCGCTGGCTCCGCCACGTCGGCATGGTCAGCGAGAATCGCAAAGAAGAAGGCCTAGCATTGGCGCTCGGCATTGCGGACAACGTCTGCCTGCCTTCACTCCGTCAACTCGGCCGCGGTGGCTTCATCTTGCCTGCCCAGCGTTCCGCGCACACCACGCGATGGATCGAGGATCTCGGCATCCGCTGTCAGGACCCCGATCAACCCATCGGCCGGCTCTCTGGCGGCAATCAACAGAAAGCCGCCTTCGCCCGCCTGCTCGAGGCCGATTGTGACCTCCTGCTCCTCGATGAGCCGACCCGCGGCATCGACATCGCCGCGAAGGCCAAGATCTACCAAGTCATCGACCGCCTGGTCACCGATCCGGTCCGGCCGCGCGCCGTGCTGATGGTCAGCAGCTATCTGCCCGAGCTCTTGGGCGTCTGTGATCGCATCGCCGTCGTCCGCCGCGGCCAGCTGGGCCCGCTCCGCGCCGTCGCGGATATCTCCTCCGAAGCGCTCATGCGCGAGGCCACCCTTTCCTGACATCCCCATGACTTCTTCCGCCCCGGGCGCCCGCTTCGGTAAAATCCTCTCCACCTTCGGACCGTTACTGGCGCTCATCGTCGTCTGGGGCCTCTTCTTCCTCTTCGGCAATCACGCCATCGGGTCGGCCGAGGGCCTCGAATCCATCGTGCAGCAGACCGTCGTGATCGGCATCGCGGCGATCGGCATGACGTTCATCATTGTCTCGGCGGGCATCGACCTCTCCGTCGGCTCCGCCATCGCGCTCTGCTCCGTCGTGGCCGCCAAACTTGCCGTGGGCGGCTGCGGCCCTATGACGGTGCTACCCGTCACGCTGCTCGCCGGCATGGTCGCCGGACTAGCCATCGGCCTGCTCGTCGTCTACGTGCGGCTCATCCCCTTCATCACCACGCTGGGCACGCTTTTGATCCTGCGCGGGCTCGCGCTAGGGCTGGCCGACTCGCAGGCGATCAACGCCCAGGAAGTCGGCTGGCTGCGCTTCTGGCTCAACAGCCTGCCTGACAATCTGCGCTGGCTGATGATTCCTCCCGGCGGCTGGCTGATGATCGCCCTCGCGGCCGGCGCGACGGCGGTGCTGCGCTTCACGGTCTTCGGACGCCACGTTTTTGCCGTCGGCTCGAATGAACAGACCGCGCACCTCTGCGGAGTCGCCGTGCACCGCGTCAAACTCTTGGTCTATATGATTGGCGGCGCCTTCGCGGCGCTCTCCGGCCTGATGCTCGTCGCTTATCAGGGACAAGGGGATCCGACCGGAGCCACGGGCTACGAGCTGGATATCATCGCATCCGTCGTCATCGGCGGCGCGAGTCTGAGCGGCGGCGTGGGCTCGGTCTTTGGCTCGCTCATCGGGGCGCTGGTGATGACCGTTATCCGCACCGGCTGCACACTCAACGGCATCAACGAGAGCACGACCCGTATCATCACAGGCGCGATCATCGTCCTCGCGGTGCTGGTCGACCGCCTCCGCCGGCGCGCGGATTAATTGGCGCGGCGCACCCAGCAATCCGGCTGGTAGCACTCGCCGAGCTGCGACGTCGAAAGGCGCGTGGTCTTGCCGGTGACGGTGTCGACGACGGCGATACCCGTGCCTTGCGTGGCCACCACATGACGACCGTCGGCACACCAGGAGGCATGGGAAAGCGGGATCGGGCTGGCGGTCTCAATCGAAGAAACCGTACTCTTGGCGAAATCAATCAATCCCAGATGCAGCACGGCGGCCTCGCTGTAAGTGAAAATAATCTGCTGGGCGTTGGCCGGATTCCACCGAGGCTCGGTGCAGTAACTATGACCGGTGGAAATGCGGGTGAGGCCCCCGCCCGCGCTGCTGGCCACATAGATACCCGGATGACCAGAAGGGCCGCTCGTCAGGGCGAAACGCGATCCGTCGGGCGACCAACAAGGATCGGTATTCACGACGTCTTTGTTCGGGGCGATGATGACGCGCGAAGCGCCCTGACCCGAAGGGCCGGCGACAAAAATATCCATCGTACCTTGATTAGAGGAGGCGAACGCGAGGCGACCGTCGGGTCCGCTGCTGGCGGCGCCGAGCGCACCGCTGACGCCGACGATCACGTTACTGGCGGCGCCGATCCCATTGGTGGAGAAAATCTCCGGAAAACCGACGCGCATCGAAGAGATGAAGAAGATCCGGCTGCCGTCCGCCGACCAGCGCGGTCCGTACGTGGTGCTACGATAGCTGGTGATGCGCATCGTCTTGGAGCGCGCGAGATTCGTAGTGTAGATCTCGGAGTGCCCGGTGAACTTGGAGACGAAGGCGACCTTGGTGTCGGCGAACATCGGCTTCAACTGCCAGCGGCGGCCGAGCCCCACCAAAGCAGCATCGGCGACGCGGAGCGCCAGCTGATCCTCGTCGCGGCCTTCGACGTTCGTCTCAAACGCACAACGGGCGTTGTCGCAGGCGACGACGGCGGAGAGCGCGTTGCGCCCGATCTTCACCTTGACGGAAGAACCAGGCGAAATCCGGATGGCTCCATGCGTCGAAAGGGCGAACTGGACGAGAGCGCCGAGCGTGGGGTCATCGGAGACGATCGCGACCGGGATGATGCCCTTCTGCAGTTCGGCTTCGACGCCCTCGTTGATGACGATGGTGGACTCGGCGAAGAGCGGGAGGACAAAGAAGGCGGCGAGCAGGGCGAAGAGGCGCATCGGTAAAGGCGGGCGGGAGGTAATAAGGGCGATAGCAGTTTGACCTGACTAGGGCGGGGAGTTCAATCCCGCTAATGCCACTCGATAAGGAAACCATTCAGCGCGCTCTGGGTCAGGTCCGCTACCCTGGCTACAGCCGGGACATCGTCTCCTTCGGGCTCCTCAAGGGCATCGAGGTCACCCTCGACGGCAAGGTCACCGTGGGGCTGGCCGTCACGAGTGCGGACCCAGCCGTTCCCAAACAGCTTTACGCCGAGGTCGAAGCCGCCCTGAAAGCCGTGGGGGCCGTCAATCCGGAGATTGCGATCACCGTAACCGTGCCCAAGGGCGCCCCCGCCGCGGCCGGCGCTCCGGCGGCGACCACCAAGCTACCGGCGAACGCCGGCGTGGGAGGGGTGAAACACATTATCGCGGTCGCCAGCGGCAAAGGCGGCGTCGGCAAATCCACCTTTTCCGTCAATCTCGCCTGTGCCCTCGCCCGTTCGCTCTCCGACCAAGGCCGACCCGGACGGGTCGGCCTGATGGATTGCGATATCTACGGTCCATCCGTTCCCTTGATGATCGGCGTGAACGCCCGCCCGGAGCTGGATGGCGACACCCTGATCCCGCTCGAAAATTTTGGCGTCAAAGTGATGTCGATGGGCCTGCTCATCGACGCCGACGCCCCCGTAGTCTGGCGCGGCCCGATGATCATGAAGACCATTTCCCAGTTCGCGACCAACGTGCGCTGGGGCGAACTCGACGTACTGCTGATCGACCTACCGCCGGGCACGGGCGACGCCCAGCTCTCGGTCGCACAATCGATGGCCCTCAGCGGGGCGATCATCGTCACGACCCCGCAGACCGCCGCCGTCTCCGTCGCCCTGCGCGGTGCGGCGATGTTTTCCAAGGTAAGCGTGCCGATCCTGGGCGTGGCCGAAAATATGAGTTATTTCGAGGGCCCCGACGGCTCCCGCCAATACCTCTTCGGCCAAGGGGGCGGCCTCAAGGTCGCCACGGCCTTGAATTCGATTCTTTTAGGCGAGGTCCCGTTGGATCAGACCATCCGCCAGGGGGGTGACCACGGTATTCCCGTGGTCATCAGCCATCCGGACGGCAATCCGGCCCGTGTTTTTCGCTCGGTGGCCCTAACGGTGCTCCGCGGGCTGGAAGCCGGAGTGTGACCGATTTGTCGCCTACGACTTGCAAGATTGTTAAAAATCATCCAACTTCATCCCCACGAATGAACGACGTGCATCAGGAGACAAAGACCGAGGCTGATCTGGCTTCCCGTTCGTCTCTTTACGCCGAGTTCCTGGCCGAACGTGAGGAGATCCTCCGTCACAAGTGGATTGAGTCCGAGAAGGTCGGGTGCGACATCGGCTTCGAGCGTGCGCTGATTGACTGGACGCGCCACCACCGGGCCCGCTGGCGTTTGCTGCGCCGCAGCACGAAGGCGGCCTGAGCATTCCCCGCCAAAGCAGAAGGGCCGGACGCATCACTGCGGCCGGCCCTTCTGGCTTTAGGGGAGAAAAGGCTTAGCCCTTGATCTCCTTGTGCAGCGTGTGGCGGCGCAGGGAGGGGTTATACTTCTTCTTCTCCACTTTCTCCTGAGAAAGCTTCTTGTTACGGGTGGTCATGTAACGGGAGGGGCGCTTGCCCTCCTTGCGGGCTTCAGTGCATTCGATGATAACGATTTCGCGGGCCATGGTTTTAGTCGGTTGGAAGGTTGAGGTTTGGGAACGGCATCAGGCGGGGCAAGCCATAAAAGAGCCGGGCGGCTTTTAGCCGCCCGGATCGTGCCGAAGTTAGGGTTAATCAGCCCCAGAGACGCTTCTTATGGCGATTTTCCTTCGAGCGCTTGCGACGCTTGTGCTTGTTCATCTTCAGACGACGCTTCTTCTTGAGGCTTCCCATGGGTGATAGTGACTCGCATCTAGGCGACCCCTTGCGGGACAGTAAAGCCGAAACTAACCCGAAATAACAACGTCGGCCAGCCACAGCCCGGGACCCCAGGCCGCCACGAGGGCCGAACGCAAGCCGGCCGGCTCGAAACCCTCCGAGACAAAGGTAAAACAGGCGCTACCGCTCCCCGTCATCCGGAAACTTAAACCCGCGTGGCGCAAGGCGACGGGCAAGGCGACATGCTTCGCAAACACAGGCGCTTCGAGATCATTACCCAACTGAGAGGGGTCCCCGGCCGGGCGGGCCAGCCAGCCGGCAAGTTTCGCCTCGGCCGCCGCCGCCTCTTGATAGGCACCCTGCCGGGCGAGCAAGCCATACGCCTCGGGCGTGGGGATGGCAAACGGCGGCTTAATAAGGATGGCGCGACGCCCGACCAAGGCCGCACGCGCCGGCGCCGGGAGCATCTCCAATCGCTCTCCCCGGCCCCGCATGATCGCAGCCTGACTGCGCACGAAATAAGGACAATCGGATCCGACCTCCGCCGCGAGGCATTCCAGTTCCGCAAGACCCAGTGGCTCTGCCGAAGCGCGATCCAGTAGCCGCAAGGCCGCCGCCGCATCGGAACTCCCGCCGCCCAGACCGGCACCCTGTGGAATTTTTTTCGTCAGATGGAAGCGCCCGACCGTGGCGCCGGGCCGTCGACGCAGGTAAACCTCGGCGGCCTTGAGCACGAGATTCGTACCGTCCACCAGCAAGGACGGATCATCGCATGACAGCCCCAATGGCTGGCCGAGATGCAGCGCGAGATGATCCGCCAGCGAGATGCTGGCGACGAGGCTCACGAGCTCGTGAAAACCATCCGCCCGCCGACCGGTGACGGCCAGCGAGAGATTCAGCTTCGCATGGGCGGCTTCGACAAGCACCCCCGGACGATGATTCGCCGGGCGGGCGGTGGCGAGGCGAATCAGCGTCGTTCAGGCCCGCGGGTGCGACTTGCGGTGCACCTCGCGCAGTTTCGCGACACTGAGGTGCGTGTAGATCTGCGTGGTGGAAAGCGAAGCGTGGCCGAGCTGTTCCTGCACGAGGCGCAGGTCCGCGCCATTGGAAAGCAGATGCGTCGCGCAGGCGTGGCGGAGCTTGTGCGGCGTCAGATCTGCGGGTAAGCCGGCAGCCAGGAGCTTCTGCTTCAACATCAGCTGCACGGCCCGCGGGTGCAGCGGTCCGCCGCGGGCGGCGAGCAATAAAGGCGCGCCGCGGGCCGGTGCACCGCGGAGAGCAAGATACGTTTTCACGGCCGCCACCGCGCTATCTCCCACGGGCACGACACGCTCCTTCGAGCCCTTGCCCATGAGGCGGACGAGTCCCGAGCCCAGATCCAGATCGCCGCCCATGAGGCCACAAAGTTCCGAGACACGCAGGCCGCCGCCGTAAAGAAGTTCGAGGATCGCGACATCGCGGGCGACCGTCTGCGGGGCCACATCGTCCGCCGCCTCCGCGGCGTCCATGAGCGTATCTGTCTGCGCTTCGGTCAGAAACTTCGGTAATGATTTCGGTAGCTTCGGCAGCACGAGCCCCGCGGCTGGAGTGGTGGTGATGCCACCACGCTCGCGCAGATCGGCGAGGAACGCACGCAAGGCCGAGACCTGGTTATGCACCGAGCGGCGGTGATGCGTGCCCTGACGTTCGATCACGAAATCGCGGAGATGGCGCGCGGTGAGCTTGGACCAATCACCGTCCCAACCGCCGTTGGATTTCATCCACAGCGCGAAGCCTTTCAGTGAACGCCCGTACGTCAGGCACGAACGCGCAGCTAATCGGCGGCTGGCCAGCTGCCGCGTCAGGAATTCAGACACCACGGCCGAACCCGGCCAATCCGTCGGCTCCCCGTCTTCTTCCTGGACGGGGCGACGCCTCACAGCTGGGGCTTCTGGCCGTGCTCGGCGCGCACCGTGATGCCGATGCCGCCGCGGACGCCGAAGGCGCCGGTGACTTCGCACCAGATCGGATCGAGCGCCGCCACAAGATCATCAAGGATCTTGTTCGTCAGGTGCTCGTGGAACATCCCCTGCTGGCGGTAGCTCCAGAAATAAAGCTTGAGCGACTTCGATTCGACGATGCGCGGACCGGGCACGTAGCGAATCGTGATCTTGGCAAAATCGGGCTGACCCGTCGCTGGGCAGAGGCAGGTGAACTCCTCGGTCGAGAGCTCGACGGTGTAGTTCCGGCCCGCATTGCGGTTCGGAAAGGTCTCCAGCGTCTGCTGGGGCTTGTTCTGGGTGTTCCCGAGGTGGGAGAGCCCGCTGAGGTCCTGAGGCTGAGTGGCCATGCGGACAGGCAACCATTCCCGCCGAAAGAGACAAGCGTTGAACCGCTCAAGGGGTCTTTCCCTCCCTGAAACCTGCTTGCCTCAGGGCAGTCCCGCGGTTGCCTCCAATGCACCCACGCGTGCATGGAAGCCAGGGCTATCGCCATCCTCGGAGCCACCGGCTCCATCGGCACGACCACCCTTAAAGTCGTCAGGGCTCATCCGTCCCTGCTGCGCATCACCGGGCTGGCGGCTCACTCACGCTGGCGTGAACTGGTCGGACCCGTCAAAGAATTCAACGTCGGCACCATCGCGCTCGCCGACCCCGTGGCCGCCGCCGAAGCCCGGGCTTCCGGCGCCTTCCCCGCCGGCACCCGCATCCTCGAAGGCACCGCCGGCCTGACCGAAGTCGCCTGCCTCCCCGAAGTCTCGATGGTCGTCTCCGCCGTCGTCGGCACCGCCGGCCTCGCGCCGACGCTCGCCGCGCTCAAGGCGAAGAAGGACGTCGCCCTCGCCAGCAAGGAACTCCTGGTGCTCGCCGGCAAATTCGTCACAGCCGCTGCCCGTCAATCTGGCGCCCGCCTTCTACCGGTCGACAGCGAGCACAATGCGATTCATCAGCTGTTGCGCGACAAGCCGGCCGCGGACATCACCCGCCTGGTGCTCACCGCTTCCGGCGGCGCCTTCCGCGATACGCCGCTGGCCGAACTTAAGAACGTCTCACTCGCCCAGGCCCTCAAGCACCCGAACTGGGACATGGGCCCGAAGGTGACCATTGATTCAGCGACGATGGCCAACAAAGGGCTCGAAGTCATCGAGGCCCGCTGGCTCTTCGACCTGCCGACCGATCGCATCGATGTCGTCATCCACCCGCAGAGCATCATCCACTCGATGGTGATGCTGGCCGACGGCAGCTTGCAGGCCCTGCTTTCGCCACCTTCGATGGCCTATCCGATCCAGGATTGCCTGCTCTTCCCGCGCCGTCTGCCCTGCCCCGCACCGCGCCTCGATCTCGCCCAGACCCTCGCACTGACGATGTCGCCGCCCGACCCCGCCCGCTACCCCTGCCTCGGCCTGGCCCGGGCCGCCGCCACGACCGGCGGGACCGCCCCCGCGATTTTCAACGCTGCCAACGAGGTCGCTGTGGCCGCCTTCGTCAAAGGCCAACTAGCCTTCACCGGCATCGCCGAACTCGTCGGCCAGACCCTCGCGGGCTGCGCCGCCCGCGAACCAAGTTCGCTGGAAGACGTGCTCTCGGCCGACGCCGAGGCCCGCACGGCTGCGTCCAGGCTCGCCCTGGCGCTCGACCGTTGAGATAAACCCTTTCCCCTCTTCCCCTCCCTCATGGATAATCTCTCTTTCGGCGACCTGCTCAGCTCCCTCAAGGGCATCGCGCTCGTGGCCATCTTCTTCGGCGGCTCGATCTTTGTCCACGAGCTCGGCCACTTCCTCGCCGCCCGCAAGCGCGGCCTGAAGATCGAACGCTTCTCCATCGGCTTCGGCCCGCGCCTCTTCGGCTGGACGGGCAAGGACGGCGTCGATTACCGCGTGTCGATCATCCCGCTCGGCGGTTACGTCGCGCTGCCTCAGCTGGCCGAAATGGAAGGCATCGAAGGCGCGAGCAGTGAAGAAGCCGAGAAACTTCCGAAGATTTCCTACACCGACAAGATGATCGTCTCGGTCATGGGCGCGGTCTTCAACGTCATCTTCGCCTTTGGCCTCGCCTGCATCCTCTGGGTCAGCGGCATGCCGGTCGCGGAAGGAAGCTCCAGCACCGTCATCGGTTACGTGCCCGAACAGGTCGTCACCAGCGCCGGCCACCTCGCCGAACTCGGCCTGGGACAGACGGTCCCCGGCCCGGGCTTCAAAGCCGGCTTGCGCTCGGGCGACAAAGTCCTGGCGGTCGATGACAACACCGTCACGAACTTCAATCAGATCAGCGAGGCGGTCATGCTCGGCAATCGCAAGGATTCACAGGGCAACCCGACCGCGACCTTCCAGGTCGAACGCGACGGTAAGACCCTGGAGATCGTCGTCCAACCTGCCCGCGTCGAACTCAACTCCCACTCAGGCGATCGCGTGCGCGTCGCCGGCCTCCAGCCCCATACCGATGTCATCATCGGCGAGCCCACGAAGGATTCGCCCGCATCAAAAGCCGGCCTGCACGCCGGCGACCGCATCCTGTCGATCGACGGCACGCCGCTCAATAACACCATCGAATTCCGGGAAATCCTCCGCAAAGGCGGAGCCAAACCCCGCATCCTCCTCGTCGAACGCGAAGCCGGCGTCACCGCCAAGGTCTCCATCACACCCCAACTGAACACGACCGTCAATCCGGTCAGCATCATCGCCTACGGCGATAAGACGCCCCATTCACTCATCGTGCTGCCCGTCACGCGTGACCTGCTCACGAAAGATCCCGAGGCCGTCCGCGACCAGCTCATGGTGCTCGGCATCTCGCCCGAAGATCCGGCGCTCGCCGACATCCTGCGCGTGGGCACGATCATCGATAAAGTCGACGGACGCGAACAGATCATGGCCGTGCGCTCGCTCGAAGACCTCGAGAAGGCCGGGGCGGGCGATAAGCGCGACCTGACAATCTACTGGAAGCGCGCCAACGGCGACGCCGGTAACGTGACCCTGCGCAAAGCCCAGGTCCGCCGCGGCAAGCCCGTCGAGCATGCGCAGATCGGGACCTTCTTCATCACGAAGCCCGAACTCGCCTACCGCAACCCCTGGGAGACCTGCGCGGGCATCGTGAAGTCGACCTTCACCACGCTTGGCCGGCTCTTCGACCGCGGCTCCGACATCCAGGTGAAGCAGCTGGCTTCGGTGATCTCGATAACGAAGACCTATTACAACCTTTCCGAAGACATCCGCCGCGTGCTCTGGTTCACGGTGTTGATCAACCTCAACCTGGCGGTGCTCAACCTTCTGCCGATTCCCGTGCTCGACGGCGGCCACATGCTCATCGCCACCATCCAGCGCTTCACCAAGGGCGTGCTGAACAACAAGGCGGTCATCATCCTGCAATACACCTTCATGGGCCTGCTGCTCTCGCTGATGGCCTACATCATCCTGCATGACGTCCGGCGCTGCTCCGGGGATAGCGAATTACACCTGAAACAGCAGCTACTCGAACGTCACGTGTTCAAACAGCAGGACTTCGGCGCCAAGAAGTGAGCTGAGCCACAGGCTCAGTAGGGCTAGGAACACCCTTTGTTCTTACCCCCACCCCACCCCTCCCCCTTACGTCACGTTTGCACGTTTGCACTTTCGCGCGTTTGCACCTTATCTCCCCTCATACCCCCATGGAAAAGCCCCTCCCGGAAAACTCCCGCCGTCAGTTCCTCGGCAATCTTGGCAGCCTCGGCGCCGCCTTCGCCGCCCTAAGCATTCCGGCCTCCCTCGCCGCCGCCCAGGCCGCGACCGACGCCGCCGGTAATCCGATCGCGAAGAAGACGATCTCCAATCCTTACGTCTACAAGTTCGCCATCGGCAAGTTCGAGGCC
>SESF01025793.1_pt1 | contig 28427 bp, 17 predicted proteins | sample 3171521 | NCBI WGS metagenome assembly SESF01 (sample SAMN10866945, study PRJNA518727) | freshwater metagenome | biome: subpolar coniferous forest; feature: holomictic lake; material: water; isolation source: holomictic Lake 227, 6 m and 8 m depth | place: Canada: near Kenora, Ontario | collected...
CGCTCAATACTACGAAGCCGAAGGCGGTAAATTGACTAAAGTAGCGATACCGGCACCCAAGGCTAAAGCGCCTGCCGAAAAACACAAGCACTAATTTAATACAGCGGCAATAACAAAGGTTTCGAACGTTTTAATTTTTGGAGTACGTCAATGAACAAAAAGAAACTATATCTCGCAATTTTGTGGGGACTTACCGGCGCAATAGCGGGGGAAACCTTGGCAGCAGCGGATTTATTTAATAACCCGGTCGGTGTCATCGGTACAAAACCGCAGCCGGATTTATTTAACAGCCCCGTTGGTGTGATTGGCTCACCATCAACACCCGCCGCAGCGCCAGCACAGGCACCGGCAGCAACGCCCGTCGCTGAAAGCAAGCCTGCGGCCGCAACGACTCCAGAAGTAATAGCGCCAACGGCTACGCAAGCACCGCAAACCGGTCAGACGGCCTCAATAGCGACAGACATTAAACCCGTAGTGGCTGATGCTCAAGCGCCACAAGCTGGCAAATCAAAGCTGTGGTCTTACCAACCGGTTAAAACGCCCGACCAACCCGTCGTTAATAATAAAGCGTGGGTGCGCACTCCCATTGATGCTTTTATCCTTGCACCTTTAGAAGCAAAAGGACTGGCACCTTCGCCTGATGCAGATCGGGCGGCCTTTATACGTCGTGCCACGTTGGATGCTTGGGGAGTTATTCCTTCGCCGGAAGACGTTGCCGCTTTTGTCAACGATACCGGACCGGATGCTTATGAAAAGCTCGCGGATCGCTTGTTGGCATCAACCAAATACGGAGAACGTCAGGCGCGTCGCTGGCTGGATTTGGCTCGGTATGCAGACAGTACCGGTTTTCAGAATGATGGCACGCGCCCTAATTTCTGGCGCTACCGTGAGTATGTAATCAACGCGTTTAACCATGACAAACCTTATTCGCAATTCGTTAAAGAGCAAATTGCCGGTGACGAGCTATTACCTGATAAACAGGAAGGCTTGGTAGCAACCGGTTTTCTGGCAGGCTTTCCGGACAACAGCAACTCACGCGACCTGGTGCAGCGTAAATATCAAATTACCACCGATATGACCGATACCGTGGGCAAGGTGATGTTAGGCCAAACCGTTGAATGCGCACGGTGCCACAATCATAAATTTGACAAGATTAGCCAGAAAGATTACTACTCGCTACAGTCATTTTTTGCCAATACCAGCGCAGTTGACAACATCCCTGCACAGAAAGGGGACGTGGAACGCAAATACGAAAAACAATTAGACAAATGGGAAGCGGCAACCAAAGAGATTCGTGACAAACAAAAAGCAATTATCGACCCTTATCGGGAAGCCGCGCTTAAATATCATAATGAGCGTTATCTGACCGACAGCCGGGAATCCATTTTCAAACCGAAAGATCAATGGACTGCCCATGATCGCTGGGTTAATCATCGCTTGGCTAATGTCACTGTCGAGGATGATTTGGCAGCTTACCTTCGCGATGCCGCCGAGAACAAAGGCAATAAAGACTTCAATCCGGAACTTGCCCTAAAAAGTCAGGAATATAAGGATCTCGTGGCCGAGCTGAAAAAACTGGATGACCTCAAGCCTGCTTCAGGTTCGTTGAATATTTCCGGCGTGAGCGAGTTAGGCCATCCTGATTCGCCCCCTAGCTATGTGTTTTTCGGCGGCGACCATGAGCGTAAGCTTGATGAAGTGCAACCGGCATTCCCGGAAGCTATTACCGATGAAAAACCGGTCATCACGCCCACTGTCTTTTCTTCGGGCCGCAGAACCGCTCTGGCAAATTGGATCGCCAGCGATACTAATCCGTTAACGGCACGCGTCTACGTTAATCGTGTCTGGGAAGAATACTTCGGGCACGGCATCGTAGAAACCGTCAGTGATTTTGGTAAAGCGGGTCAAAAACCGACCAATCCCGAGTTACTGGATTATCTGGCAGCCAAGTTTGTCAAAGATGGCTGGAGCGTTAAAAAGTTACATCGCGAGATTTTACTGTCCAGCGTCTACCGCCAATCTTCTGATTACCGTGAAGATGCCGTCCAGGCTGATTCTGAAAATAAGCTCTTGGCCGTATTCCCACGGAAACGTTTGGAAGCTGAAGAAATCCGTGATTCGTTACTGGTCGCCTCAGGAAATTTGGAAGATAAAGTGGGCGGGCCCAGTGTATTCCCGCCGGTACCCGACAATCTGGGAGCCGCTGCGACCCAATGGAAGGTTTCAAAGGATAAAAAAGATCAGAATCGTCGTAGTTTGTATATCTTTACCCGCCGCAGCCTTCCTTATCCATTGCTGGATACCTTTGATATGGCTACCGCACAAGAAGCCCACAGCAAGCGCGATGTAACCACGACACCGCTACAATCACTGGCACTGTTTAATAGTGATATCGTATTTGGCTGGTCACAAGCACTGGCCGGACGGGTTATTAATGAGGCCGGTAGCGATGAGTCGGCGCAATTGGACAGGCTTTATGAAATATTGTTTGCACGTAAAGCCACCGCTACTGAAAAAGAAACGTTGCAAAAGTTTTTGGACAGTCACGAAAAGGTCGTCAGAGACAAAACCTCAGAAGGTAAATTTGAGGTCAGTATCCCAACCGGGTTGAAGGACAGTCCTAAATTGGATCCCATACGTGCTGCCGCTTTTGTTGATCTGGTACACACCGTTGCAAACTCTAATGAGTTCATCTACCGATTCTAACGATAACTATCACTTTTTATAGGACACATGCCTCATGAACAATCAATCGCGCAGAGATTTTTTACTCAAATCCGGATATGGGCTTGGCGGGCTTGCGATGGGCGGCTTACTGCCCGGCGGCGGTTTTATGTCAGCGGCGTTTGCGGCTGATTTGGTCGACCCCCTGGCATCCAAAGCCCCCCATTTCCCGGCTAAAGTTAAGTCAGTTATCTGGCTGCACATGGACGGCGCACCCAGCACCATCGACTTATATGATTACAAACCCGAACTGATAAAGATGGCGGGACAAGAGGTTCCCGCCTCTTTTCTAAAAGGTATCAAGACCAGTACCCAAGGCGGTGTCGGCAAGCTGTTTGCATCCAACAGAACCTGGAAACAACATGGCGAAAGCGGTGCCTGGTTTTCTGATTTACTGCCTAATATAGCCCAACATGCAGACAAAATTGCCTTTATCAAATCGAGTGTGACGGTGGGTGCGACTCACGATATTTCGATACTTAAATTGAATACCGGCGGTTTAAACCCGGGTCGCCCATCGCTGGGTGCCTGGGTTCAATACGCACTGGGAACCGCCAACCCTGATTTACCCGCTTATGTGGTGCTTTACAATGGTAAAAGGGAACCTACGGGTGGCTCTGTCAACTGGAGTTCCGGTTTCCTGCCTGCCGTTTATCAAGGGACAGCTTTCCGTCCGGGTGATTCACCAATCCTTTACCTAGATCGACCTGAGACCCAAGCGGCTTCACAACAAAACGAAAACTTGAATCTTCTGAAGTTACTGAATGAAAAGAAAGACGCCGCGTATCCCGGTGATACTGAACTGCAAGCCCGTGTGCGGGCTTACGAACTGGCATCCCGCATGCAATCTACGGCACCGGAAGCAGTCGATCTGAGCAAAGAAAGCGACAGCACAAAAGAACAATACGGATTGAATAACGAGGCCACCAAAGGCTACGGTACCAGCCTGTTGCGTGCCCGACGCTTGGTTGAGCGCGGGGTGCGCTTTATTCAAGTCGTGTCCGGCCCTACGGATGTGGGCGGCGACAGCAGAAACTGGGATGCACACCAAAGCCTGGAAGAAAACCATGGCGCTCATGCCAAAGCGGTCGACAAACCGATTGCCGGACTACTGGCTGATTTAAAAGAACGCGGTTTGCTGGATTCAACACTGGTGGTGTGGACTTCCGAGTTTGGCCGCACATCTTATGGCCAAAGCGGCACCGGACGCGACCATAATGCCTGGGGCTACACGCAATGGCTTGCGGGTGGCGGCGTTAAAGCGGGAACAACCTATGGCGCAACTGATGAAATTGGTTTGCAGGTGGCGGATAAAAGCACAGCGGTTGATACTTATGATTTACACGCGACTGTTCTCAATCAGATGGGCTTGGATCATTTAAAATTGATTTATAAATACCAGGGCCGTTCAGAACGTCCTACGGTTGTTTATGGAAAAGTTATTAAAGAGCTGCTCGCTTAACATAAAAAATCGTTCGTACTGACTGGATTCGACCCTAACCCGGAAGGCTTGCCTTCCGGGTTATTTTTATTGACTGAATCTTGGAACAGACGAATCACTGTGACAATCTGCTGAAATAAATTGTCGACAAAAACAGGGTGGCATGGAAACCACCCTTTTAAGGATAAAAATAATATGCGTAAGATGATTAACCTTTACGGAGTTATTTTCGTGCTGGCAAGTGGTCTGGTCTATGCCGAAGCCGAATTCGATTTCGAAACGTTGATGGAGTCAATAGACAACAATTCCCACAATCTGCAGGGCAATATTGCCAGCAAAGACTCCACTGCAACGATCACACTGGCCAAGCAAATGCAGAGCGATTTCAAACTGGTCGAAGGTTTTTTTGAAAAAAGAGGCAATGCCGCTGATGCGGTAACCGACGCTAAAAGATACGAAGATATGGCCGCTGAAATTGTAAAATTTGTGGAAGCCAGTGACTTTAATTCCGCCTCAACCAAGGCGATTGAAATATCAAATTCTTGCGATGACGCTTGTCACGATACCTACAAACCCCTTTAATCACCCCTTTATTTTAAGAGTAAAACTATGAAACGTCTTCTACTGGGTTGCCTCTTGTCGAGTGCCGTCACCTTTCCCGCTATTGCGGCCCTTAAGGCTGGTGATGCTGCGCCGGATTTTCAAACACAAGCGTCTCAGGCCGGTAAGGCCTTTAATTATTCATTGAAAGAAGCGCTACAGAAAGGCCCGGTCGTGGTCTACTTTTACCCGTCTGCCTACACCGGCGGCTGTAATATTCAAGCACATACCTTTGCAGCGAATGTTGATAAGTTTGCAGCTGCTGGTTCATCCGTTATCGGCGTGTCTTTGGACAGTATCGACCGGCTTAACGATTTCTCGGCTGATCCTGCCTATTGTGCAGGCAAAGTCGCGGTTGCCTCCGATGTCGATGGTACCATTTCAAAAGCCTACGATTTAGTCGTTAGAGAAGCCGCTGAAGGAAAAAAGGATTCACGCGGTGTCGACATAACCCATGGTTTTGTAGAGCGCACTACTTTTATTGTGACACCGGATGGAAAAATCTCGGCTACTTTATCGGGACTAAAACCTGCCGAGAATGTTGAAAAGGCACTTGAAACGGTACAACAACTGTCGACAGACAAGCAGGCGGCGAAATAATTATGGGATTGTCGCGCGTGGTGTCGCAACAAGACATCAAAGCGGTTTTATTAACGGCACCGGTGAATTTATCTCCGCCAATGCGACATAAGCAACTGTCGCATAAACGCTGGAAGAGAAATTCGATACTGGCTATCAGTACCTTTGCCCTGCTCGCTTCAGTCAAAAGTATGGCGGCTGAAGAGAGTAGGGAAATGACTGCGCAACGCCTTGGCAGCGGCAACCCGCTTATCGGCAAAGAGAAATCCGATGCGGGACGTTGCCTTGAATGTCATGGTGCGGAAGGTGTCAGTAGTGATGCCAAAATACCCAATCATGCGGGTCAGTATGCCGGGTACTTGGTCAAACAGCTCAACAATTTCCAGTCCGGCGAACGTAACCACGAAGTCATGAATATCATGGCTGAGGACTTAAGTGCCACTGACATGGCGGATATTGCGGCTTATTTTGCCAGCCAGAAGCCGATGCCAGGTGATGGAAGCGGCGCTAATCCGCTTGCCAAAAATTTGTTCGTCAACGGTGATCAGGCCAGGGCTATTCCTGCGTGTGCCAGTTGTCACGGTGACGATGGCAAAGGCAGGATTGCCGATAATACAAACTACCCGGTCATTGGCGGCCAACGCAGAGTTTACTTGCGAACCCAATTGGTCAATTGGAGGCTGGGTGAGCGCAGTAACAGTCCGGGGAATGTTATGAATAAAATTGCCAAAGCATTGAGTGAGGATGAAATCGATGCCTTGGCCAATTATATTTCCGGGCTTTAAAAAATCGGTCGGAGTTTGAAACGTTAGTCGCGACGTGGGCGTCGCTCACACTATGGGAGCGACGCCCACGTCGCGACTAACGAAAACATCTTGATTTATCCAAGATTTCCTCAGTCAAGCTAAAAAAACTGGAACAACGAGTATTAATTATTTCCTCACTATTTATTTTTTAAGAGGGTAACCATGAAGTCTTTAAATTGGCTGTTATATCAAGTCCATCGCTGGGTAGGTGTGGCACTGGGCTTGTTCATGTTTTTTTGGTTTTTACCGGCCTGGTGATTATGTATTCCACGCCGACCACGCAAAATCGCAGCCAGCAACTCTCCCATGCCGAAACCCTGGCTCCCGAATTCGGCTGGCTCAGCCTGGGCGAGGCTTGGAATCGTAGCGCCGAAGCCCGCAAGGCCGCTGGTGAAAATAAACCCAAAGCGGTTGATGGGGCCGGAAAACCGCCTGCCCGTGGCAACAGTGTGACGGCCAGTATCGCCGATGCCCGCTTGGTGCGCAGTGCCGGCGAACCGGTATGGCTGGTTGAGGATACGCGCGGTCAATATTTCGCCTTATCTGCGTTGGATGGTTCACTGCGTAAAACCTCGGTGGATCAAGCCCTGAAGATTGCGGAAAACTGGTTTAAAGACAGTGATAACAGGGACATTATCAAGGCCAGCTATGTGGAGACCACCAAGAATCCGATTATTCTCCGCAATCAGGAAGCCTTAAGTCCTTTCCATCGGATTACAGTGGGTGACGATGGCGGCGAGTTGCTGATCTCCGAGCGTACCGGCGAAGTATTGCACGCCTCCACACGCACAGACCGGGCTTTCTTCTGGTCCGGCAATTGGCTGCATTTGCTTAAACCGTTAGAAGCAATAGCCTTGGGTAAAATTCGCAACGACGTACAACTATGGCTGGGCTTGTCCGCTGCAATAGCGACTTTGACCGGTCTTATTATCGGCTGGTTGCGCTGGCGTCCAGGATTCGGCGGCAAACCAACTTACTCCCAAGGCCGCACCCAACCCTACCGGGAATTCTGGTTTAAGTGGCATTTTTGGAGTGGACTGATCGGCGGCATCGTGATCCTGTTTTGGGCTATCAGCGGTTTTGTTGATACCAACCCTGGAAAGATATTTTCACCCGCCAACCCCAGTCGGGAAGAAATCACCCGCTATTTGGGAAAAGGCATACCCGAAGCCATGCTAACTTGGGAGCCTATTCTGCCGGTTATTCTGGCTGCCGCTGTCGACGGTGCGGATATTGTCGAACTGGGCTGGCGACGTCTGGGGAATGACGCCGTATTACTGGCGCATACCCGTAACGGGCAGCGACTACCGCAAACCCTTAACGACGCCACTACCGCCCCACGGTTCAGTGAGATCGCATTACTGGCTGCCGTAAATCGCGTGGCCGCCAATACCAAAGTGGAGTCCCAAACCCTTCTGAATGAATACGACAGCTACTACTACCCAAGACACCATCAAAGCCTGGTTGAAAAGCCGCTGCCGGTTCTGCTGGTAAAACTGGCCGATGCAACCGGTACGCTTTTTTATCTGGATCCACAAGATGGTCGTCTGTTGGCCAAGCTGGATAGAAGTCGCCGGGTTTTTCGCTGGCTTTACTCCGGCTTGCATCACTGGGATTTCGGTTGGCTTTATCAACGGCCACTATGGGATGTCTGGATGCTGATATGGGTATCGTTTGGATTGGTGCTGGGTGCCAGTTCGCTGGTAGTTGGCTGGCGACGCCTTAAGCAAACTTTCTTCCCTAAAAAGAAAGTTGTTCGTTCTAAAAAAACGGAAGCCCGTAAACCTGTATCTATCGCGCCCAGGTATTTATAGATTTTAATAGTGCTATAGACTTTCAGAAATTAAATTTCCAATTCAGGTCGCTGTAAGCTCATACAGATAACATCCCTTCAAGGGCTGGTATCTGTCGGCTGAGAAATTATTTATCTGAAAATGTATATGTAATTTACAGTGGTGCGCATCGCGCACCTAAAACCGCATCCACTAAACGGTTTTATTTGCACCATAATCTATTATTGTTTTATATCGGCAGCCTATTGGGTTTCTTCCTCTGGCATGGAAAATGGTGCGCGATGCGCACCCTCAGCCAAGCAATAGTATTGCGAAACTTGGGTGGTGTTATTTATTGCGGGTTGCCTAAGTAATGTGCATGAAATAACTTGACCCTTTATATCCCCTTACCCCAACCCTCTCCCGAAAGGAGAGGGAGCAAGATGGCTAAGTAATTTCATGCGCATTCCCAAGCAACACAAGTCGTAGAGCCGTCATCCCGGCATGGAGTGCAGGAATCCAGAGTACAAGGATGTACTCATCGATATGACATTGCATCCAATAAAAGCGAGTATAAAAATCAGTGAGTGGATGCATTACGAATGCCATCCATGGCAACTGGCTTTCGGCAGTTCATGCCGGAATGACGGCTCTACGATTTGTGTTAATATCAATTCATTTTACGACCATCTTAGATTATATTATGGGTTACCCACTATAAATCAGTATTTTTTGTAATTTTCCTAATGGAAAAAGGCGTTTCGGTGGGCTTAAATATCCTCGCGATGAACCCAGTCGGCACCTAATGTCCCTTGCAGGTTTTCAAGATAAGACGGATGAGCGGTCTCGGCAAGCATCCGCTCAGTCGCGGCAAGCTTGTGAATCAATGTTTGATGCACTGAATCAGTTGGTTCAGTTTCACTGAGTTGTTGCAAAATATAGTCGCGGTGTTGTTGCCAAAGCTTACAATCTCTTTGCTGTTTAATTTTGAGTCGCTCTTGATACCAGTCACTTTGCAGTAAGTAGTCGCGAGTGAACATAAAACGAATGGCGGGATCAGTGATGGTTTTACCTTCATAGTGACCGTTGGCCATAATATGGATAAGGGCTTTTAGCGGCGGACATGCATCATCGATTGAACCGTCCTGAAAATAGAGCCGGGCAACCCGTTGCTGGGCTTCATAAACATTGTTGACACCATCAACAAAACTGTCCATATCCTGCGTTTCCGGTTTTAGCATGGCTTCATCAAATACTGCCGTCGGATAATCGAATACCTTGCCAAAATTGGTATGTACAAAGCGTTCGGTGATGCGATAACCCAATCGGCTGGCGTAGACCGTCTTGTCCTGATATTCAAAATCGTCCAGTTTTTCCAGTTGTCCATGCTTAATAAGATACTGCGGGTCACGCTGATGTACCGGTAAGCGTGACCATATTTCCGGAATCAACAGGCTGATATCATGATCTATTTTGCGTTGACAGCCAATATAACCAGCTGCCGTGGAATAGCCGGCATAGCCGCACAATATATAAGAGACCAGCGCGGTATTAAGATCAGCGGTGGTAGACAGGGCATTAAACGGGCCTTTGGTTAGCGCACCTTCGGAACCGGCACCAGTCGTTGACGGTGACTTTCCGGTCAGACTGCAAATAAAATCCATAAACAGTTCTGGAAGTTCCTGATAATGGATGGGATTATAAATGGCCAGTGGTCTGATTCCTGCGGCACTATCCCGTGGATTATTCCGGCGTCCGGGTAACACGGCATTAACCGGAAAATGAACGGCTTGATCGGCACCGATACCGCGTGCCAAGCGTGTTGACACTTCTGAAAGATAGCGCATGACCGGGTTAACAATATCCGGACGAAGTTGCAGATAACGCACATTTAAGCTGGGCTTGCCATCGACCAAACGCGGATGGGCTGACGAGACAAAATATTCACCTGTCTCGCCTTGCGCTGCCTGACTAATAACATCCCGCATCGGCTTGCTGAATTCGTCAAAGTGAATGACGTCTTCCATGAGTTCGCGGGCATCTTTTGGCGTTAACGGCTCAAAGTTGGAAATAAAATTATCGGTACCCGACAAGTCCAGTTCTGTCTGTAAATCGGTGCCCCTGTGGACGGCATCATCAGGACGCTGAAAAAAACTGTGTTCACAGTTATCGACCAATTTAACGCTAGGGTTTTTATAGTCAGGGTTAAGTCCGGTAAGAGCGCTGACGGGCACGACAATGGAGGCGGTTATGTCATCTTCCAGTTGCACCTTAGCCGATGCCAGAAAGTCCTGTCTTAATTTAAAAACACGCCAGGCACCATTAGCATCAAAACCAACCCGCAGATAGCTGGCAATCAGTTTGCGACCATGAAATTTTAATTCGTTACCTGGATAACCATTGACCAAGTCAACGGAAAAATGCTCTCGCCAGTTTTGTCCCCATTCCGCTTTGTAAAAACGTTTTATCATCAGCACCATTGCCCAAATATGCTGGGGGATTTGCTTTAGCCAATGATTATAGTCATGGGAATACTCGGTGATGGACGGGGTCAGCAGCTTGATAACCGAGCCTAGCGTGCGTTTATTGCTAAGCAGTCGGCGTTTGTCGCTACCGTTGCGTGCAGAATCCCGAAACCTGCTGGAATAATCATACTCAAAAATCTCTGCCACCCTGTCCATGTCTTTATCAAAATGATCGACAAAAACAGCACCGGAAATGATGGCACCGGCAATTGATTTGGAAATTTCAGACTTGCCACCCCCTGATACGGTGCTGGGTTTATGGCAGAAAGTGCCTTCCGGATAAGTACCAATCAGTCGCCAACTGGGTGCGTTGGGATGCCGCTCCATGTGGACTCTAAAGCCGCTTGGATAAACATAAGTATGATTGATTAGCAGCTTTATAGAGTAGGCAAGGGCATCGTGTAGCCAGCTTATCTGTAGTTTCTGGATATTAATTTGTGCTGTATCCGGAATAAAAATGATACCGGGATGCGCTTTATCAACGGCATAGCCTTCATTTTTAACATCTATGGTTGAGCCTAAAAGCTGACAAAGTTTGTCGAAAGAATAGCTTTCATTCACATCAACACTCTGGGGCAAAAATATTTCCCCCAAAATAGCGCGTGGAAAAGCCAGGGCACCACCTGAATGTTCTTCTTCGCAGCCGCCAAACAGGTTAGCCGAATAGCTGATCTGGGATTTTATTTCTTTTTTGCTGTAACCAAAATAGTTATCGGCAATCAGCGTAACAATTACGCCTTGCATATTACGGCAGACCAATTTAAACGGTTTGCCCTCGTTGTAGAGTTCATCCTCATGTTGCCAGCATAGTCCTTCTTTACGCTGACGCTCGGTAGCGTCTTTATAATGGGGCAGGCCGATAGCCTTTTTACGACACAACACCAGATGTGGCGCAAGGATAATGCAGCCTGTATGACCGGTCCATTGATCAATATCCAGTGCCGCATCGTTATCAGGTAAAAACGGATCGCCCGCATTACCAAAAATAGATTCTACAAAATCGAGATTGGCAACCAGTCCGCCGGGGGCAAAGAAGCGGGTTTCCATGGTTTTTTTAGGGATCAAACCGGCAATTTCAGGTGCCACAATCGGCCTGAGCAATAACGATAGCCAGAGTTTTGCAGAATTCGCCTGTCGGCTGGTAAAAGGCAGACATAACAGATCGTCTGGAGGTGACAGCGCAATACGCAATAATTCCGCATAAGCCGCCACAGGAACTTCGTTTTTATCGGCGGGCACGGGAAGTCCGCCAGCGGCAATATGAAACACCCCTTTCGTGGTACGCCGGTCATTTTGTGGATTATGCAGAACCCCTTGCCGCATCCGGTAAGAATCAATGTAGGCAGAATGAAATTCGTTATGCTGAAACGGCAATGAGAGCTCTCTGGCCAGGCCTTTATGTTCCAGTACAAAAGTCTCTCCAGGCAACAGAATGGAGGCGTCTATGCCATTTTCAAATAAGTAGGCGTTAAGAAAGTCCTGAATACGTTGATCAGCGGGGCAGCGGTACTTGGCCAGCAGACGACGTTGCTGGGAATAGTTTCTTAATAAACTATTGGCAATCTTGAGATACTGCTGATCATCCTCAACTTCGCAAGTAGGATGCCCCAGTGCGGCTAATTGCAGATTAATGTGCTGTAGGTCTTCCCGTTGTTTTGGACTCGCAAAATTAAGTTGGGTCGGAAGGGCAGAAAAATTCATAATGTGACTCCAGCGAGTAGTATTCAGGAACTATCGGACAATATTGGTTAAAGGGTGCGTAAATTGCAAATCTGCAATAGCGGGCAATGTAAAAAAAGTAATCCTGGCAAGAGGCTTAATCATAAACTGATTGATACCCGGTTTCCAAGCCCGTAATGACATAAGGCAATATTAAATTTTTTGGGCGTTATAAGCAACTATGGAGCCCTGAATTAATTAAGTACGTAGGGCGTGCCGTGCGTGCCTTAATTTTCAAGGTGCGTACGGCAGGCTCTACAGAAAATAATGTCGCTTAATTAACGAAGGTCTCTATAAAGCCGAAAAAGGACAGGCAACAGTGGCGTTATTTTTCTGATTACTTGACTGCTGGAGTCTTGGGTTTTTAGTTGTAGAATTAAAGCCGAATTATTCTACAGTGCGCGTGCCAGTTCACTGGGTAATTTTGTTGTAAGCATTTTTTTTTAACAGGAATACGCTTAAATCGTAAAGGCGACAGTCTTCCGGATAAAGTAATACCAACCAATACCGTCGGTTAATGCTGATCCTCGTGTATAATAATCGTTTATAGTTTAGAAGCTTACCAGTTTTAATATGTACAAATATGACGGCCTGCTTATCCACGAAAGTCACGATGATGAAGGAATTATAGAAGTTATCGAGCGTAAAGGCGTCAGATCCTTGCATTTTGGCTCGCATCCGCGACAAAGCAGCATGTTGTTGGCCGACCCTTACAAACTGGAATTGGATTATGTACGAGCAATGGCGAGTTGGTTGTTATTTAAACCTGCGCTCGATGACGATGCACTGATTATTGGCTTGGGTGGTGGTTCATTAACCAAGCATTTGCTTCAGCATTTTCCCGATTGTCGATTAAAAGCGGTAGAGTTTAGAAAAAGCGTGGTAAAAATTGCTCGCAGCCATTTTGGCTTGCCACTGGATCATCGCCTTAAAATTATAGTGGATGATGGCGGCGTCTATATACGCCAACGCGCAGAACCCTATCGCGAGCATTATAGTTTATTGTTTATTGATGCGTTTGATCACGAAGGCATGGCCGCTTCAATTTGTAATGAAGCTTTTTTTGATGCGTGTAGAGCCTTGTTAAAAAAAGAGGGCATTATGATTATCAATTTGTGGGGCGGCACGCATAATCCTGAGTTTCAGCAAGTCTCCCAGTGGCTGGCACGCGTTTTTAACTGGCAAGTATTATTTCTGCCCGTTCGAGATAGAGGCAACATTATTGCCCTTGCTTTTAATAACTATTCACCCGTTTTTTCCATGAAAGAGCTTAGAATTATCGCTCTGGATCTTGAACAGCACTATCAAATTGAATTCCCGACTTTTTTAAAAGACCTTAAAAAACATAACGCCAGTACCATTAGCCAAGTGATTAAAACATGACCTCCACTGCTTTACAAACCGAACCGAACCTTTTTAGCTACCGTAAATACTGGGCGCAACGCTTTGGCGTAGCACCTGTATTACCCATGTGCCGGGCAGAAATGGACGAGTTGGGCTGGGATAGTTGTGATGTTATTTTGGTTACCGGCGATGCTTATATTGATCATCCCAGTTTTGGTATGGCATTAATTGGCCGTTTGCTTGAAGCACAGGGATTTAGAGTCGGCATTATCTCTCAGCCTGACTGGACCAGTGCCGTTGATTTTGCCAAACTGGGCCGGCCCAATCTGTTTTTTGGGGTGACGGGCGGCAACATGGACTCAATGGTCAACCGCTATACATCCGATAAAAAAATCCGCTCAAATGATGCCTATACTGCCAATGGCGCAGCAGGGAAGCGTCCCGACCGTGCCGTCAATGTTTATTCACACCGTTGCCGGGAAGCTTATAAAGACGTGCCGGTCATCATCGGCGGCATAGAAGCCAGTTTGCGGCGTATAGCGCATTATGATTACTGGTCGGATAAAGTGCGTAAATCAGTGTTGCTGGATTCCAAGGCGGATTTACTGGTGTATGGAAATGCAGAACGGCAAATTGTTGAGATTGCCCACCGCTTGGGTCAGGGTGAAGCCATCTCCGAGCTTAAAGGCATCCGTGGTACGGTACATTTTGTTAAACAAATACCGGAAGGCTGGGTGGTTAAAGATTCTACGGATATTGACAGACCGGGCGCACTAAGCCCCATACAGAATCCGTATCAGGAAGAACCCGCTTGTGACAAAAAGCCGGATGACAGCGATCCCAATGAAAAAGTGATCTCGCTTTCCAGCGTAGTCATGCTCAAGCAGTTAGTCAGAGACCAGCGCTCTCAAACCGTTATTCGCATTCCCGCTTATGAAACGGTAAAAGACGATCCGGTCTTGTATGCCCACGCCTCACGGGTTATGCACGGTGAAACCAATCCGGGCAATGCGCGGCCGTTAATTCAACAACACGGACTGCGCCAGGTCTGGATTAATCCACCCCCGATTCCGTTAACCACCAAAGAAATGGATGGCGTTTTTGATCTGCCGTATTCGCGTGTGCCGCACAAAGAATATGGCAATGCCAATGTACCGGCTTTTGAAATGATTCAACATTCGGTCAACATTATGCGCGGCTGTTTTGGGGGTTGTACTTTTTGTTCAATTACTGAACATGAAGGACGCGTCATTCAAAGCCGTTCCGAAGATTCCATCATTCGGGAAATCGAAGCCATCCGTGATACGTCGCCCGCCTTTACCGGTCATATTTCTGATTTGGGCGGCCCCACCGCCAACATGTATCGTCTGGCTTGCAAAGATGAGAAGATTGAAGCCGCGTGTCGCAAACCCTCCTGTGTTTATCCGGGTATTTGTCCTAACCTGAACACCGATCATACGCCTTTGATTAAGCTCTACCGCAGAGCCCGTGCTTTGCCTGGTATCAAAAAGATATTTATTGCCTCCGGTCTGCGTTACGATTTAGCGGTTGAATCGCCTGAATACGTTAAAGAACTGGTCACCCATCATGTCGGCGGTTATCTTAAAATTGCCCCGGAACATACCGAGCAGGGGCCGTTATCAAAAATGATGAAGCCCGGAATGGGCACATACAACCGTTTCAAGGAAATGTTTGATAAGTACTCCAAAGAAGCCGGTAAAGAACAATACCTGATACCTTATTTTATAGCCGCCCACCCCGGCACTACCGATATCGATATGCTTAACCTGGCCCTGTGGCTAAAGCGTAACGGTTTTAGGGCCGATCAGGTGCAAGCATTTTTGCCGTCGCCCATGTCCATCGCCACCGCGATGTATCACTCGGGTAAAGATACGCTGCATAAGGTGAGTCGTAAGGCTGAAGATATGCCGATACCTAAAACCATCAAGCAACGTCGTTTGCATAAAGCCTTCTTGCGCTATCACGATCCCAAAAATTGGCCGTTATTACGTGATGCTTTAAATGCGATGGGTCGCAACGATTTGATAGGAAATGGCAAGCACCATTTGATTCCCAGTTATCAGCCTAAAGGCACCGTTGAAGCGTCAGGCAAAGTCCAACATTTTAAAACCAAATATACCGGCCTTGATAACAACCGCAACGAAAAAAGCTTTGGCAAAAATAAAATCGCAAGAAAGCCAAATAAATAAACAAAAGTATTTTGCAATGAGATTTTATTGTGTATAATGGCATTTCTTTGCTGGTGTAGCTCAGTTGGTAGAGCAGCTGATTTGTAATCAGCCGGTCAGGAGTTCGAATCCCCTCACTAGCTCCAAAGAATTCAAAGGCTTACATGCAAATGTAGGCCTTTTTTATTGCCTGTTTGAAAATTATAGGCGCATAATAGTCATTTGAGAAAATCTGCTTATTAATTAATTAATTAATGCAATGCTTGCCAGAATTTCAGGTATAAAAAAAGCCGCATCGGTGCGGGTCTGTTTTTGGTCTGCTTCTTCGTCAAATAGGAAAGATAATCGATTGTTTTTTAAAGGTAATATGTTTTTTTAGAAATTCCTGCCGTACCCCCTGCCGTACTTCTGTTATGATTTTTCATAACACGAACATCAAAAAATATTTCTTATAAGCTATTTACTATTCCGCATTACTTGCGGCTTTATTAAAGCATACTATGGCAGTCTTTATATTTTCCATGCAAATAGTTAACCCCCATTCTAATACCAAGAATTAGCATTTCTGATTTTGATGTCAGATATAAGCCGTAAATTTAAATCAATATAAACTATCCCTGCCGCTTTGTAATTGATGCCTCCCAGTTTTAACAGGGTTGTTCAGGACTTAAAGATTATGCTTCAGTTGTTAGTCCTGGTTGATGGTGATGTCCAGGCACGGCAATGAATTCGTTTCAAGGCTGATGGTGATAACGCGCTGAAATAGTTCCCTTGGATAATGGGCGTTACGGACTGTTTCAATAGGTTAGGCATGGCATCGTTTTTAATGTCGCTGTCTTTACGGGTGGTGACCAGCATCGTCAGCAAATCCGCTATGACTATCAGGCCACCAACATATAAAATGTTACCCAAAAACGGGTTCACCAGCGGGCCGATATTTATGTAAATATGCTGTATGACAGCCCCACGCTCTACCGCTCAGTGCAAGCTTTCATAAAAGTAATTAATGCCCAAAGTACAGAGTTTGACCCGTTATTCATGGATTGTTTGTTTGTCTGAAAAGAGTAAAATTATTTTTTTAAATTTGCTAACGGTCAGCTAATGAGCGCAAGACTTTGCTACTTTTTTTAAAAAAATGACAAATATGAAATTAACAGAAGGTTTGTATGAGATTGATGGTAGACTCCAGCAAAATAGGTTCGTACATATTCGGTTATAACTTGGCAATTACTGCATAACCCCGACATTACACACTTAAAACATGGATAGTCTAATCAAACCTTTTACCCGTAAAAAAGCCTCATTTGGTCATCATGAGACCTTTGCGCTTAGTTAATCCTGGTTAACAAAATGGAAAAAGGAAGGGTCTTAAATGAAGTCAATCGCCTTGTCGCAGCTGGGCTTAGGAAATCCGCGCTTGAAATTATTCAAGAATACCTGGAAAAAACACCTAACGACCCGGTTATACTTAACGTACTTGGCCGAATTTACTTATTGGAACAAAAACCAGACCAAGCTGTTAAGTATTTACAGCTATCTCTAAAATATAGCCATAGTGAGATTAATCAAAAAGGTCCGACGGAAGCTTATGAACTGGATGACTTAAATGCTGATGATTTGGCTTATATTGATGATACCGCAACATCTTCAAGTGACATCAACGTCTATACCAGCAAAAATATATCCTGTACGGTAGTTGATACGATACCCAAACAAATCACCAGTCCAGTCACATCAATCCCGCAATTAAACAGCACCATCCCCGATCAAAAAGACAGCGATAAGCTTCAACCCATTTCAAGTGAAGCACTATTAACGGATTTAAAAAGTGCTGATAGCCAACCCGGTTCAATTGACAACGATTTGGGTAAAAAAAGAAATTTCACCACCGATTTCACAGAGCCTGTTCATACCAACAAAGTTGATTACAGCAGTCGACCTGGGGATTTGTTTCCGACAAACTCTCCATCAATAGCGTTTTCTGAAAATGAGCAGAGTGATCTTTTTAGCGATGATGAAGAAATCAGCGTAGATGATTACATAAATGATGACTTTGAAATTGAAGCCGATGAAGACGCATTAATTATTCCTGAAATCGAAGATATTATTATTGAGGCAGAATTCAGTTGGGATGACTTAGACGAATTTGACGAACTCGATGACCAAGATCTTATCAACATATCAATTCTAACAGAAGGCAAATTAAACCGATCTGAAAGAGCGGGGCAAATAGCGACCGAAATTATTAAAACTTATGAGTGGGGTAAAGAAAACTTACCACTTCTTCAGGAAGTTTTTATGGAAAACGGTTGGGCTGCGGCACGGGTTTCAATTGAGCGGGAAATAAACAAAGGACTCCTTCCAGAAGAGTTACAATTAGCCTTGTTTATCCGTCAACTCTGGACGGATAACCAACAATATTGGATTTCATTTATACACGTCACCTCAAATCAAGATGGCCAGCAAACAAGAGCGGCCTACAAAAACATGAGTTGGCCGGAATCCCTGCGCATCATTCGTTCATTTAATAACACACCATCGGAAGAAGAAATTCAGTTTTTTTTGGATCAAATTTATGATGATTGGTACTGTAGTGCAAAACTGCAAAGACAATATAAAACCTTCATCAGATATTTAAAATATCGTACCGGTTCAGTTCGCGGTTCACTTCCTGGAAAGGAGCTATTCTCATTTATAGAGGCTTACGAAAACTACGAAAATGAATCATTTTTAGATACCGGTTATAATTTTATCAAGCAGGCCGCAGGCATCGAAAAACTAAGACAAGAAGGTGTAGACATTGAACAAATGCTGGTGGGTATCGAACAAAAATATGCGGTCACTTCAGCCAGAGTTTAATTTTGTATTTTCGGTCAAACAGGGTAATCACTAAGCATGAATAAACGACTCGTCCCGGTACAAAATGCCTGGGTAAAATATATGCTGTCATCGGGTCAAGAACGCTTGGGCCGGGTTGAAGCTATTGTTCCCAGACAAGACGGTATCCATATTAAAGTTAAATGGCATAACGGCGATGAAAGTACGTTACTCCCTTTGTCCGATTTAAGAAGCGGATTTAAACCCAACATGGATGTGCAAGATGTACCTAACTCACGCACCAGGAAATCGTTTGGCGAAGGTGTCATTATCAAAACCAGAACCTTGGGAGGAAGAGATCAGGTTTTAGTTGATTTTCTTCAGTTGGGTCGCCAGGTTTGGTTACCTTATGAAAATTTACGTCAAATTAAAGGGGTAGTCCATCGTTTTGCGTTAAGTGATAAAGGCCCGCCAAACAGTGCCGAACGCTTCCGGCTCAAATCATTAGCCTATGCGCTGGAGTTATGGAACGAAAATACCGGCTCTCTTTCCAGTTTAGACATTGATCCTTTACCGCATCAAATTCACCTTGTTCATCATATTCTGGCTTCAGGTAATCTTAATTGGCTTATTGCCGATGATGTGGGTTTAGGTAAAACCATAGAAACAGGCATGTTAATGGCTGCATTGAAACAGCGCGGCAATTTGCGTAGAGTTTTGTTAATAACGCCGGCAGGATTAACCAAACAATGGCAGGAAGAGCTGCATTACAAATTCAAGCTGGATAAATTCCAAATTTACGGCGAAGATTTTGTTATCAACGAAACCCGTCATTGGAAAATGTACGATCATGTTATCGGCTCCATTGATCGGCTTAAAGATGAAAAACATCTTGAAAGCCTGTTAAAAGCCGAACCGTGGGACTTAATTGTATTTGATGAAGGTCACCGTTTAACCCGGCGGCAATACGGTCAAAAATACGATGCCTCGCAACGCTTTGTACTTGCCGCTGAACTGCGCAAAACCACCGATGCAATGTTGTTGCTCAGTGCAACACCGCACCAGGGCATGCATGATAAATTTACGGCGCTGCTGGAACTGCTGCATCCGGAACGTAAAGATGAACTGATGACCTTGGCTCTTAATCCTGAAATACTCAGAGACATGGTTTTTCGCAACCATAAAGCGGATGTAACCGATGCAGAAGGTAATTTTATTTTTAGGGGCAAAACTACTAAAGCCCTGCGCGTAACCGCCAGCGCAGAAGCACAAGCCTTCGATAAAACCTTGCAGGATTACTTAAAAAAAGGTTATGCCGCTGGCAAGGCAAGGGGCATAAAAGGCAACACTATCGGCTTTGTAATGACCGTTTATCGAAAATTGGCCGCTTCCAGCGTTGCGGCTATTCAAAGTTCTTTGGAGCGGAGAAAAGAACGACTCAAAGGTGAATTTGCACTAGGCTACAGCATCAGAGAGCTGGATGAAAAAGACCAGCGCTATGCAGGTGAATGGGAAGAACAATTGGCAACGGATGCAAAAGAGTTTTTTGACGGAGAAATAGCCTTGTTGGATGAGCTGTTAGCCGAAGCCGCTAAACTCAGAGCCAATGACGGTAAATTGCAGCTTTTTCTGAAAGAACTGGTTGAAACCATCTTGGCGGAAAATCCCAAACACAAAATTCTTATTTTTACTGAATATCGCAATACCCAAAGCTATCTTAAAGAATCATTGCAACACCGTTTCGGCGACCAATGCGTCGAATTAATAAATGGCTCCATGCCCCATCAAGACCGCCAGAAGGCAATCAATAATTTTGAAGATCAAGCCCAGTTTTTAATTTCAACAGAAGCGGGTGGCGAAGGTATTAACTTACAACGTCAATGCCATATCATGGTCAATTACGATTTGCCCTGGAATCCTATGCGCTTGGTGCAACGCATTGGCCGTCTATATCGTTATGGCCAAGTAAAAAGAGTCGTCGTGTTTAATATCCACTCACCCGGCACTGTCGACGAACAAATTATGGAGCTGATGTACACGCGTATTGATCAAGTTGTTGCAGACCTATGCACCATTGGTGATGAATTTAACGAAAAATTGCAAGACGATATTCTCGGTGAAATTGCCGATTTAGTGGATGTAAAACAAATTCTCAATGACGCTACCGAAGCCGGAATTGTCCGTACTCAGCAACGTATCGACGAAGCCTTGCAACGCGCCAAAGAAGCCACGGAAAAACAACGTGAATTGTTTCAAAACGCCGCCAGCTATGATCCTAACGAAATCCGCAATGAACTGGCTATTAGTAAAGAACACAGCGCCGCTTTCGTTTCCGGCATGTTCAAGCACTTGCATATTGATATTGTAGAAACCAGCCATAATGATAGGCTTTGGCACATTCGCTTGCCGGAAAACATTCAGCAGGAATTGAGCAGCAAACGCTCGCGTTACCAAGTCACTTTGGATAGGCAACTGGCCGCCCAACGACCGGGCACCCATGTTTTGGATTTTGATTCCTTTATTATGCAATATCTGCTAGGTAAAGCCAAAGCCTACGACTTTATGGGGCAAACCGCTGTATTAAACCCCGACTCCATTAAAGGTCAGGCTATTTTTACCGGCTTATTACGCTGGCAAAATGACCAAGGCAATCGCTTGCGTCAGGAGTACACGGCTTACCAGATTTTAACCAATGGCAAAGTGGTTACCAATCCGCCGGCATTCAGTGACTGGCTTACACAACCAGCAGCCACCGGTCAGGCCACAACTGACAGAACACTTAATCAAGAACACCTGCAAAAAGCTGAACATGCTGTAAATAAACGTTTGGCTGAAGTCAGCAACCAATACCTGCAACCGGAAAATAACCAATGGGTTACGGCTGGCTGGATTGAAAACTAAAATAACAACGGAATCACTATGGCAAGTAAAGCAGACGACAGCAACGGACAGCAATCCGGCACTTACACGCATACCCAAGAGGCCGTGCAACGCCCCGATGCCGGGATTCAACCGGAATTTAAGGGACGTAAACCTCCTAAAAGCTACCGTTACGATTCTTCGTTAGCGCCGGAATTAAGCTGGGATGAAAATGCCGAACGCGAGTTTGCGGAATGGTTGTTAAACCTGATTAGCGAGGCAGCGGAACAAGGCGAGGCTGCTTTTTTTACCGAGCCGCAGATTTGGCAAGGCACTGCAGAAAAATTTTCTTCCATCCGTGAATGTGTGGCGAGGCTTAAAAGCCTGACACAACCGTTTTTAAACTGGGCAGGTAAAGCCGAACGCCGTGACATTAAAGTGCCGACCATCCCGTTGTTCGTGCATGAACGCCATTCCACCCAAGCCATTTTAAAGACCCTGGAAAGCTACCGCGCCGCCGGCACGCAACTGGATTTATTCGGTGACCCGGAATTGGACATCAGCGACAAACTGGATGCTTACGAACACAAAGGCCCGTGGACGAACCGGCTGATTCAGGGTGATTCGTTGCAAGTGATGAACTCGCTACTGGAATACGAAGGCTTGGGCGGACAGGTGCAAATGATTTATATGGATCCGCCCTATGGCGTAAAATTTGGTTCCAATTTCCAGCCGTTTGTCCGCAAGCGCGATGTCAAACACGGCAAAGACGAGGAAATGATCCGCGAGCCGGAAATGGTCAAGGCTTATCGGGATACCTGGGAACTGGGCTTGCATTCTTACCTGACTTATTTGCGTGACCGGTTGTTGCTGACGCGTGAATTGTTGACTGAAAGTGGTAGCGTATTTGTGCAGATTTCGGATGATAATTTGCATCATGTCAGAGAAGTGATGGATGAAGTTTTTGGTTTTGGAAATTTTGTTTCTCAAATCAGTTTTCAAACAACTTCAGGATTTGCTTCCAATACATTAGCTACATTAGGAGATTATCTGCTTTGGTATGCAAAAGATAAATCATTAGTTAAATTCAACCGAGTTTATCAATTACAACCAATTATCCCAGGTGAAGGTAATGCGAGATGGATTTTATTTCCTCATGGAAATTATCGCGGCATCACTACAAACGAAAAAAATGGAGGAGTTGATTTACCAAAGGAAGCTAAGCTTTTCAAACCGGATAACATTCAATCACAGGGAGCCGCCAGTAATCCACAACCGTTCGACTTTGAAGGAAAAACATACCATCCGGGAAATAACTCCCATTGGAAAGCCAATTATCCAGTTGGTATGAATAATCTAGCTAAGGCTGAACGTATACATGTCGCCAAGAATAGTATTCAGTATCGACGTTTCGCAAGTGATTTTCCTTATCACCAGATTGGTAATATCTGGACTGATACACAAACGGGCAGCTTTACGGATGACAAACTTTACGTTGTACAAACAGGACTAAAGGTTGCTGAACGTTGCCTACTAATGACCACCGATCCCGGCGATCTCGTTCTGGATCCCACATGTGGATCAGGCACTACCGCAATGGTCGCCGAACAATGGGGACGGAGCTGGATTACCTGCGACACCTCCCGCGTACCGCTGGCTTTGGCCCGACAACGTTTGCTGACCGCAACTTTTCCCTGGTATGAATTGAAAGCCCCGCAACGCGGCCCTTCCGGCGGGTTCGTCTATCAACGTAAGCAAAACAAAAAAGGCGAGGAAGTCGGCGGATTGGTGCCGCGTATCACGCTTAAATCCATCGCCAACAACGATGAGCCAGAGACTGTAACCTTGGTCGACAAGCCGGAAACCAACAATAAAATCACCCGCGTCTGTGGCCCGTTTACCGTGGAAGCGACGATACAGGCCGCGCAATCGATTAACGAAAATGTAGGTCGGGTTAGCGATAGCGTAACCCGACAAACCACCCAAAGTCCGGTTACGGCGATGCTTAACCCGACCTACGAACCCCACGAAAACCCCCGCGCCTATCTGGATCGTATGATTGAAGTCTTGCGGCAAAGTAAAACTTTGCGCCTGCCCGGCAATAAAACCCTGCAATTTGAAAACGTTCGCCCGTTAGCGGCGGCTGACCATGAATACCTTCATGCCGAAGCCCTCGAACAAAGCGCAGAAAGCAGCCGCATTGCCGTAGTGTTCGGGCCGGAAGATGGCACGATTAACTCCAGTGACGTATTGGAAGCCTCGCGGGAAGCGTATTATCTGAAGTTCGACGCGCTGTATTTTTTTGGCTTTGCGATACAGGCCAAGGCGCGGGAACTGATCGAAGACCGCAGCAAGTTAAGAGTGCCGTGCAGTTATGTTGCCGTTACGCCCGATGTGGTAATGTCCGATTTATTGAAAACCAGCAAGTCTTCAGAAATCTTTTCCGTCACCGGCCTGCCGGATATTAACTTTGATAAGACTGGTGAAAAATCGCCCACCGGCGACACACTCTATCAAGTGACCTTGCTGGGTTTGGATATTTTTCGACCGCACGATCTGGAAACCGAATCGATTGCCGCCGAAAACCTGCCCTGCTGGATGTTGGATACCGACTACAATGACATGTGTTTTTGCGCCCGTCAGGTATTCTTCCCCAAAACTGCCGCTTGGGACAATCTGCAAAAATCCCTGAAAGGTCGGTTTGCAGATTCAGTCTGGGAGCATTTATCCGGCATCAAAAGCGAGCCGTTTGTGTTGGGCAGTCAAAAACGTATCGCCGTTAAAGTGATAGACGAACGCGGCAATGAGCTGATGGTGATACGGGAGGCCGTTAATGGCTAACCATTATGAAGCTATTTCCATCACCAAATCAGTTGTGGGAGCGACGCCTGCGTCGCGACTAACGTTTCAAATCGCGACGCAGGCGTCGCTCCCACGGAATGGCTTAATGATTTTTACGGTAACCATAAAGCAATAAAAGGTGAATGATGAATATTTCTGTATCGATTGATTTTATGCAACTTAAAAATGCGGTTGCACAATGCGACGTTAATGAAAAGTTGGAGTTGTTACGGTTGCTGGAAAAGGAAACGTTCCCCAACCGCTTTAAAAAATTTCTTGAACAAGTAAAAACCGACACCTTGAGCTTGGGCGATATTACATCAGAAGTAGAAGCCGTCAGGCAGGCAAGATACAATGCGCGTCGTAATTGATACCAATATTTGGATTAGTTTTCTCATCGGTAAATCACTAACCGGTTTAAGTGATGCGATTATTTCCGGTCGCATCACGATTTTGTTCAGTGATGAGCTTTTTGCAGAATTGATTGAGGTATTGCAACGGCCTAAATTTAAAAAATACTTTTCTGCGACTGCCATTGAAGAATTGATTGTCTTGCTTTATGACAAGGTGGAATGGATTGAGATAAATCATCACTTTGACGATTGCCGTGATAAAAAAGACAACTTTCTCCTGAATTTATCAGTCTCGGGGCATGCCGATTATTTAGTGACGGGTGATGATGATTTACTAACGTTAAATCCATTTTATGGTATTGAGATTGTTTCTTATCGTACTTTCCAAGATTCCCTTTCAGCTATTTAGCATTAACATAAAATAAACATGTCCAACGAAGTCCAAAACCCAATCATCAATTCGCCGTTTGTTGAGCCGAAGCTGCATTGGCTGATCAAGCACGGTAAATCACCGGTTAAAGCAGAGGGTCGACGTCCCGCCAGTTATTATTATCGGGTGCCGGAAAGTGCCGGGCGCTGTCGTAAGAATAAAAACCAAATGACGCTGCAAGGTGATTTGGAAGTCGGCGAACTGGAAGATTTGCCGATTGTTAATTGGCTACGCAGCCGAATTAAAGCATGGCGTGTTGGTGAATTAACCGGCATTCCTTACGATGGCGCATCGCCGGTGACCAAGGAACTGCTGGCTTTGTGGTCTGCTGGCAGTGACAGGCGGCAACAGCGTTTATTTTTTGCCCAACTTGAGGCGGCGGAAACCATTATTTTTTTGGTCGAAGCGACCGCGATTTACCAAAAGAACAAGCCGCTGATCCCCCTCGACAAACCGGGTGGTGAAACCCTAAAGAAAGGTTTTACCGCCTTTATCCGTTATGCCTTAAAAATGGCAACCGGCACCGGAAAAACCACGGTCATGGGCATGTTGTCGGCATGGTCGATTTTAAACCGGGTTGCTTCGCCAACGGATGACCGCTTTTCCGACACGATTTTGATTGTCTGCCCTAATGTAACCATTCGCGAACGTTTGCAGGAATTAAACCCGGCCTTGGGCGACCTGAGTTTATACCGCACCCGGCAATTAGTCCCCGTGCATCGTATGGAAGAACTCCGGCGCGGCGAGGTGATGATTGCCAATTGGCACAAGCTAGCAAAAAAAGAAACCAATAGCGTCAACGGTGATTCCGCCAAGGTAGTCAAAACAGGCGTGGCAACGGAAGTGGTGATGAATGCCGGACGCAAAGACGAACGCATTGAAACCAAGTATTTTGAATCGGATAAAGCCTGGTTTAAACGCATCCGTCAAGAACTGGGTTCCGGTAAAGGCCGCTGCCCGCATTGGCTGATATTTAATGATGAAGCGCATCATGCTTATCGTCGGGGTGACAACGATAGCGATATTATGGTTGATTTGGAAGAAGATGCCTCGCTTGCCAAAAAAAATGCCAAGGAAGCGACCATTTGGATTGAAGGTTTGGATCGGATCAACAAGCTGGCGGGAGCGAAAAAAAAAGGCATCCACTTGTGTGTTGACCTTTCCGCCACGCCTTTTTATATTCAGGGTTCCGGCAATGAAGTCGGCAAACCGTTTCCATGGGTGGTTTCTGATTTTGGCTTGCTGGATGCGATTGAATCCGGATTGGTAAAAATACCTCAGTTACCGACGCGTGATATTACCGGTGCTAATGAAGCGACTTATTTTAATGTGTGGCGCTGGGTTGAGGAAATGGCCGAAAAAGACGGCCATGGAACAAAATTAAATCCCCAAATCGTGATGACCTACGCCTCGGCACCGATTACAACACTGGCTCAAGATTGGCATGAGCGGTTTTTACAATGGCAACAAGAAAGTCAGAACGAATTACATCCGGTGCCGCCCGTGTTTATCGTTGTCTGCCGTGATACCAAAGTGGCCGCTGAGGTTTTTAATTGGCTGGCTTATAATGAAGGCGGTTATGGTGCTGCGCCGCCTTGGTTTAGAAATGAACCGGGGGAGGAAGTAACAGTTCGGGTTGATTCAAAAGTCGTTGAGGAATTGGAAGAAGGCGGCACTAAAGATGAAACCAAGCGCTTACGTTTTATCTTGGATACGGTCGGCAAAAAGACCTGGTTAGGCGGTAAAGTACCGGAGGATTGGTCTGAATTAATCCGAAAAAATAACGACAAAGCGGCCAGCGATGATAATGACGGTACTTTCAAATGGATGGATGAGCTTATACCGCCTGGACGAAATATCCGCTGCATTATTTCTGTGTCCATGCTTTCAGAGGGCTGGGATGCTAATACGGTGACGCATATTGTCGGTCTGCGTCCGTTTGGCTCTCAGTTATTGTGTGAGCAAGTTGTTGGCCGGGCATTACGCCGTCGCAGTTACGCACTTAATGAAGAGACGGATCAATTCGAAGAAGAAACTGCGAAAGTATTTGGCGTGCCCTTTGAATTAGTACCCTTTAAGGTTTCTCAAGGTGTGGATAAACCACCACCCAAGATACCAAATCATATTTTCAGTGATCCCGAAAAAGCACAGTTTGCGCTTGGCTTTCCTATTGTCGAAGGCTACTTCAGTCCGCAAACTTTTGAGGTCAGTATCGTTTGGAGTCAGGTCGCGCAAGTGACGATTGATCCCAAAGAAATTCCTGATCAAGTGGAATTGAATTCGCTCACTTCTTTTGACGGTAGCTTGGCTAAATTTGGGCCGGGGCAAAGACCTATTCTTACACTCGCAGAATGGCGTAAACAATTTCGCCTGCAACAAGTGGCCTTTAGTCTTGCACGGGAAGTATGTAAACGTTGGGAGTCTGAACAAGGTTCATTTGAAAATAGTGATTCCACTATTACGCCGCAAGTGTTGTTTCCTAAAGTGGCTTATGCCGCTAAACGGTTTTTGTTGGAGAAAGTTAAATGTGAAGGTACTGCACAACCGTGTGATGTGTTGCTGGTTGGCAAGTATCAACAAGCTGCGGTCAGTTCGTTGTATGAAGCCATCCGTAAGGGTGGTGTTTGTGGCAATCTGGAATTGCCGCGCATCGCTAAAGGTGCTGCTGGCAGTGGCAGTACGGAATACGTTGATTATCATACGACTAAGGAAGTCTATTCCGTAACCAAGTGTCATTTAAACTTGATGGTAGCGGATACCAATCAATGGGAACAAAGTGCCGGTTTTGCCTTGGATGCCCATCCTGGCGTGATCAAGTGGGTGAAGAATGAGCATTTGGGTTTTACGATTCCTTATCGTAAAAATGGCATACCGGCGACTTATATTCCCGATTTTATTGTTTCACTGGATATAGGTTTGAATTTGATTATCGAAACCAAAGGTCAATATACCGATAATGCCGATATTAAAGCAAAAGCAGCCGAGCGCTGGGTTAATGCAGTCAATGAAACAGGGTTGTTAGGCTTGTGGCATTATGTGATAGTTAAAGATCCGACTGAATTACCGAATAGTTTGAATAGGTTTTGCGCTTCTAAATGGGATGCAACTGATTTTAAATTTGACACTTTGTAAAATAATTAACTGAAAATTATCACCATGACATTAACACCTGGATTGGCAAAAAGTATTGTTGAAAATATCCCTGGCGCAAAACCGGTTCTTTCCACACGGGGAGATTCAAAAGGCGATCATGTTAAATATACTTATCGATTTGAGTTCCCTGGGCCGCCGGTTCGTCACGTTGCAATCACCAGAAAGTCGACTAAAGAGGGCGTTACTGTATATGTTAATCAACAGTCTGTAAAAAATGTTTCCTTCTCAAATTTGGTAGTAAAAGCGGTTCGAGTATGACATCTCGTTACGCACTG
>SESF01022043.1_pt1 | contig 28405 bp, 9 predicted proteins | sample 3171521 | NCBI WGS metagenome assembly SESF01 (sample SAMN10866945, study PRJNA518727) | freshwater metagenome | biome: subpolar coniferous forest; feature: holomictic lake; material: water; isolation source: holomictic Lake 227, 6 m and 8 m depth | place: Canada: near Kenora, Ontario | collected...
TCAACTGGCGGGACTTTAGAGCAGCCCCGGGGGCCTCCGCACCAGCTTCGTCGGCACTCGACATCCTGCCGCTGAAATGGCATAAGGGGCCTACTGAGTATGAGATTCAACGCAATGGAGACAAGGCTCGGCTGGCGATGGATTCTTTTTGGGGCCTTGGTCATGCTGGCTCCCCATTTGGCTTTTGCCGAGGCTCGTCCGCCCAACGTGGTATTCATCCTCGCCGACGATCTGGGCTGGAGCGACGTGGGCTGCTACGGGGCCGACCTGCATGAGACCCCGCATATCGACCGGTTGGCGCGGGAGGGGGTGCGGTTCACCCAGGCTTATGCCATGCCGGTCTGCTCGCCCACGCGCGCTGCCATCCTCACCGGCAGGCATGCCGCCCGCCTCCACTACACGATCTGGCGAGAGGGAGCCCTCGGGGTTCCACACGACCAGCCGCTCGTGCCGCCCCCGGCCATCGCTGATTTGCCTGCCAGCGAGGTGACCACCGCCGAAGTCCTCAAGGGCGCGGGTTATCTCACGTTTCATGTGGGGAAGTGGCACCTCGGCGACGCCGCCCATTCACCCGAGACGCAGGGTTTTGACCTGAACATCGGCGGCACGCATTGGGGGGCTCCCGCGACCTATTTTTATCCGTTTCGCGGGCCTTCCGGCAGCGCGGGCGAGTTCCGCTACGTGCCGGGACTCGGCTTGGGCAAGCCCGGCGATTACCTGGACGATCGGCTCACGGATGAGGCGCTGAAGCTGATCGATGAGGCGAGGGATCGACCGTTCTTTCTCAACCTCTGTTTCCATGTTCCGCATACACCGATCGAAGGCAAGGCGCGGTTGGTGGAACACTACCAGAGCAAACTCAAACCGGGCCTGCATCATCGGAACCCCGGCTATGCCGCGATGGTCCAAATCCTCGATGAGAATGTCGGGCGCGTTCTGGCCAAACTTGAGCAGCGCCGTCTGGCCGACCACACTCTGGTGATCTTTGCGTCCGACAACGGGGGCTACGTCAACACCAACCGGGGCCTGCAGGTGACCGACAATTTCCCTCTGCGCTCCGGCAAGGGCTCCCTCTATGAGGGCGGCATCCGCGTGCCGCTGATCGTTCGCATGCCGGGCGTCACGCCTCCGGGCGCCACTTGTGACGAACCGGTCCTCTGCACGGATTTCTTCCCCACCATTCGCGAGCTATGCGGCCTTAGCGGCTCTAGTCAACCGGCGCCCCTGCAGCCGCTGGACGGGCTCAGCCTTGTCCCGTTGCTGAAGCAGCCACGCGCCAGTCTCCCGCGCGATGCGCTCTTCTTCCACTACCCTCATTACTACCCCACCACCACCCCCGTCAGTGCGGTACGCTGCGGCGACTGGAAACTGCTGGAATACTTCGAGGACAACCATGTCGAACTCTACAGCCTGCGCGACGACCCCGGCGAAGAGCACGACCTGGCCGCCGCGCAACCTGAGCGTGCCGCCCAGCTCCGTGCGCGCCTCCATGCCTGGTGGCAGGAAGTGGGGGCGCAGTTGCCACAGCCAAACCCTGCTTACCGGGCCAAATAACCGAATCCACCCTGCCAGCAGAGCGCCATAGGCCGCCCTCAACTCAGAATAGAGGGGCGCTTTGCAGCAAGCCAGGCGCTATGGGGGCGCTATGGGGGCGCTCTGGTGTTGGTCTGCCGGCGATCCGATGGGGAGCGCAAAGCTTTGATCTCACTAGCTTTGTAATTTAGTACCTTTCATCACCCCTTCGCGCTTTGGTGTCTTCGCTGTGAGCCACCAAGAGCGCGTTTTGTCCCCTAAATGAGGGACAAAAACGTCCCTTTTTCATAAAACCACCCCGTTTTGTCCTCTAAAATGAGACTACCGGAGCCTGGGTGTCAGATGGTAGAACCAACCGCATGATGTCTGTTGATCAGCTTGCCGAGCGACCACTCGGGTCACCAAGCGAAGAAAGACCGTGCCTGCCGGTCAACCTGGTGCTGTCGGCGGCGGGCAACAGCGGCGAGGAAACCGCCAGCTTCACCCGATTGCTCGTGAGCCTTACCGCTCTCGCGTTGGAACGGTTCGACGCAGCGCGGGAGCATAATTGCCAGGAGTCGCTGCGGGAATTTGTGTCCCCCTGCCTGGCAAGGACAAGAACACACCTTTTTCACGAAAGCAGTCCCCTTTGTTCTCCAAAATGGGTCGAGAACCCGGCTCGTCACCTGAAACTCAAACTTCTATGAAAACGCCATCCAGCCTTCTTTCAGCCAACCCACACGCCTTGTTACTGGGGCTCTCCATGCTCTGCCAGATCGGATGGAGCGAGGGTCTCCCTGAACCCAACTTGGTTCTTTACGGTACGATCCGTAACACAGCAGCATACAACGCTCGCATCACTTCCGGCACCCTTATTTGGCGATTCCGCCGACAGGATACGGGGCGTACTATCACCCTGACAAACACCCTCGGCAACGTGTCGGGGCAGTTCTCGTATTTACTGCTTGTGCCTTGCGAAACGGTTCTCTCCGGGGCGTCGGTTTCCAGCAACTCCCTGGAATTGCTTCCCTCCTCATTAACGTACGACCGCTCGCAGGTCACCCTGGATGGCCTGCAGGTTTCCTTCGCGACTCCAGGCCAGGCCGCCACATCCCTCGCCGCCCGAAACCGCGGCGTCATCGAGCGAGTGGATCTCTTGATCAACGCCCCGTGCCAAGACTCGGACGGCTTGGGGCTGTGCGACTGGTGGGAAGACCTTTACTTTGGCGGCATTGGCCACCGGCCGGGTGACGATGAAGATGGCGATGGCATGACCAACCTCCAGGAGTTCATTGCGGGTACCGATCCCAACGACCCCAACTCGGTATTCCACTTCATCAAGTATTCCCGTCAACCCCTGGGCGGATTCGAAGTTCAGTGGAATAGCGCCGAAGGTCGCTCCTACACCCTGCTGCGCTCGGCCACTTTACTGCCTGGCAGTTTCAGCATAATCCGCAGCAATATCGCGGGCACCCCGCCCATGAATAGCTTTCTTGACACCAACACCCCTTCGTCCGGGCCTTTATTTTACAACCTTTTCATCCAACCATGAAGACTTTCCGTCAGCTTTGGAAGTCCTTGTTAATGCCCTCACTGGCACTTGGGCTGCTCGGTTTTAGCGCCCGCTCGGTCGTTGCGCAATGGATTGATCAACCGATCACCTTGCGGCCTGGCTGGAATGCGATCTTTCTGGAAGTCCAGCCCGACGCCGCCGACTGCGATGTCGCTTTCGCCTCCCTGCCGGTCGAGAGTGTGTGGCGCTACAACCATCGGCAGGCAGTGGTGCAGTTCATCGCCGACCCAAATGAATTGGTCATCAGCCAGCCGGACTGGTTGACCTGGGTGCCGCCAAGTAACCCTTTGACGGACCAGACCAGTCTCCATTTCCTCGAAGGCGGGCGTCCCTACCTCATCAAAATGGCTGACAACGCCCCCACCAACACTTGGAATGTTCGGGGCAAGCCGGTGTTACGAGCCATCGAGTGGTTGCGCGACTCCTACAACTTTGTGGGCGCGACTCTTCCTTCCGCGAGCCCACCCACCTACCGCACCTTCTGCTCGTATTCGAGCGCGCTCTTGGAAACCAACTTATACCGCCTTCTCACCAGTGGCTCCTGGCAACGCGTCACCAGCCCGGGTACCACGGCCATGCAACGCGGCGAAGCCTTCTGGACTCGTACCCGGGGACTGCCGGCTTACTCGGGACCCATCGAAGTCCAAACCGATCGACACGCCGGGTTGGAATTTGGGCGCATCCTCACCGAGCAGACCATCCGCATCCGTAACGTCTCCACGAACTCGACGGTCATTAGCATCCGTCCGTTGACCTCGACCAATCCGCCAGCCACTTCCGGGATCGCTTTGGCTGGCCCCGTGCCGATGGGTTATTGGCGGAACTCCTCGGTGTTCACCAACGTGGGCTGGATCACCTTTTCAGGCGTGGTCCAATCGAACCTGCCGCCCGGCGGCATCTGGGATCTCCGTTTGGAGGTGCGCCGCCGGGAAATGGCGGCTTTCACGCCGCCCTCAGGCGCCACCGATAGCCTCTATCAGTCCCTGCTGGAAATCACCGATAGTGCAAACGGCACCCGCGCGCTTGTTCCGGTTTCCGCTTACGGCCCCCAGAGCGCTTCCGCTGCCTTGGCGGGAGGACGTTCACTGATGGCCGCCTCGGCCACGACGCCCCCGCGCGCCGGCCTCTGGGTCGGCACGGCCACTATCAATCAGGTCAATCAGCCTGGCTCGGGCAACCCCGCGGAACCGGTGCCCACTGCCTCCGAATTCTCGTTCCGGCTGATGGTGCACCTGGACGCCAGCGGCCAGGCCAGGCTGCTGCAGAAGATCCTCCAGGTATGGTCGCCCGGCACCTACAAATCGGCCGGTGACGGGACGACAAACCTCGTGGTGGACCGACCGGGGCGCTTCGTGCTGCTGACCGATGATAACCGGGTTGGGCAGTTCGCGGGTGCGGCGCTGCGAGATGGCACTGCGGTGGCTCGCAGATTCAGTTCGGCCGCGTTCGGGTTCCGGGGCACGATTCCCATGAACGGCACTGGCTTTGGGGATGCCGGCAATCAACTTGCCTGCATCGTGCCGCTGCCATTCGACGACTCGCTCAACCCGTTTGTGCATCGCTTTCATCCCGACCACGACAACCGGGACGACCGCCCGGAACGCAATCCGTTGCTCCCGCATACCAACAGCGCTGGTCTGACCTACACCGCCGAATCGTGGTCCATCAACCGGGCCATCACCCTTATCTTCTCGGCTGACGATCCTGACCTGGTCAGTCAGAATTTGTCCGGTTGGGGAGACAACCGGCTTGGAGGCAGCTACACCGAAACCATTTATGGTTTGCACAAGACGCCCTTGGTGACGAGGGGAACCTTCAGATTGCACCTTGCATCCCGGGTTGCGCTCCTGGAGCCCTGAGCGGATTACCGCCTGCCATAGGATCAACGTCGAAAAGATATGAAATCAAAAGAAATGCTTGAGCGGTCACCAGGTTGTGACAAGGGCGAGCTTTGTAACCGTGCACAGCTTGCGATAGCCGAACCCCAGGCAGCGGTGGACGCGTCCACAACCCAGGAAAACTCCACCGGGAGAGGTTCAAGAAGCGCGCCCACTTCCTTTTGGGCGGTGCTCCTCCTTTGGATGCTGCCGGCCCTGGGGGTGCTGTCGCAAGGTCTGCCGAACCCCTTCCTGCTCAAAGATATCAATCAAACCCGAAGCGGTGGCTATATTACCGAATTCAAGCTCTTGGGGACCAATATCATCTTTACCGCGTATCAAGAAAGTAGCGGATATGAACTGTGGAAGAGCGATGGCACGGTGTTGGGAACGGCATTGCTGAAGGACATCTGTTCGGGCCCAGCCAGTTCCACCCCATCGCAATTCTTCGACTGCAACGGCGCCCTGCTATTCATAGCCCATGATGACACGAATGGGACAGAACTCTGGCGAACCGATGGCACGTCCGGCGGAACATACATGGTCAAAAACATAAGTCCAGGAGCGGCTGACAGTAGCTTTTACGGGTTTTTACCCTTCCAGGGGGGCTTTCTTTTTGTCGTCTATAACTCGGCAGGCGGGGGGCAGGAGCTCTGGAAAACCGATGGCACGAGTTCAGGAACGTTACTGGTTAAAGCAATCGACACCTGGGATTTCTCTCCAGGGAGCGTGGTTGTTCTCGGTGGGATGGTCTTGTTCAAAGCTTATGACCCAACACACGGTTATGAGCTCTGGAAGACGGATGGAACTGCGGCTGGTACGACCCTGGTCAAGGACATCCATCCGTCGGGAGATTCTTACCCATCCGGCTTTACGGTGCTGAGCAACGCGGTCTATTTTTCCGCTGATGATGGCTCGAACGGGCGGGAGCTCTGGCGCACCGACGGCACGTCGGGTGGCACGTATATGGTTAAGGACATTTATGACGGCCCATCCAGTTCTTCACCGGCCTCGTTTACCGTCATGAATGGCAAACTCTACTTTTCGGCCCAGAACGACGTGTTTGGGCGCGAATTGTGGAAAAGTGATGGGACCAGCGCCGGCACCGGCCCGGTCAAAGACATCAACCCGGTGGTGGATGCCTCCCTCCCCTATCTTGGCACGTTCAGCTCTTCTCCCAACAACTTGACCGTCGCAAACAATGCCATTTTCTTTCAGGCAGACGACGGCTCCAACGGGGTTGAGCTGTGGAAAAGCGATGGCACAGCAGGCGGCACAGTGATGGTGAAGAACATCGCGCCAACCAACACGTCCTCGTATCCCAGCCAACTGGTCTATTCAAACAGTAAGCTTTTCTTCACTGCAGCCAATGGCACGAATGGCAACGAACTGTGGGTGACAGACGGCACAGCCGCGGGTACGCAGATGTTGCGGGACATTTATACGGGCTCCTACGGTTCCTCCCCGTCCTACTTGACCCTGCTGAATAGTACGACGCTGCTCTTCACCGCCGGCAGCGATGTTTACGGCAATGAACTATGGAAAACCGACGGCACTACCAATGGAACCGCATTGGTCAGGGACATCTACTCCGGTCTGGCATCCTCATATCCGGATGCCTTGATTGCGACCAATGGCAAAGCCTATTTCATCGCCCAGGATGCCACCGGGTATGCGGTTATGAAGACGGACGGCACGAATGCAAACACCGTACCAGTCGCTTTGGTTCCGTCAGAGGTGACGAGAGACTCATCCCCGTATAATGCTCTTGTCATCTCTAATACGGTGTTCTTTGTTGCCGACGACGGGACCAATGGAGCAGAATTATGGAAGAGTGACGGTACTGCCATTGGAACCGTGTTAGTCAAAGACATTCAGCCGGGAGTAAATGCTTCCTATCCGCAGGAGCTGTTGAACGGCAACGGAACTCTCTTTTTCACAGCCCAGACCGACGCGGCGGGCCGAGAATTATGGAAATCCGACGGCACGACTGCCGGAACCACGATGGTTGCGGACCTATATTCAGGTGCCGTGGGTTCCTCTCCAGGCAACTTTATGGTTTTCAGGGATTCATTGTGTTTTCAGGCAGATAATAGTTCGGACGACAATGAGTTATATAACTTCAAGTTTAGCAATGGCAGCCTTAAGCCTAGGCCGCTTTTTCAGAACTATCCCGCGGGCTTTGTGAATTGCCCAGTCAAGCTAAACCAGTATGTTCTATTTGCGCAGGTGTTGTATTACACCGACGGCTCTCGTTATTGGATTGAATTCTTTCGCTACGATCCTGCCACTGAGGCTCTCTCAAGTTTTGCAACAATCGATTATAACAACGGCGTGTACCCCAATATTAATTGGTCAGCCAACGTGAACGGGCGAGTGTTTTATAGTTTAAGTGAAGGCTTCTCCGGGCAAGAACTATGGGCCACAGATGGTTTCAACAGCATGGTGAGGCTTGGCGACCTGAATCCTGGCGCTGCCAGTTCTTATCCGACGATACCTGTGTTTGCAAATGGGCTGTACTATTTCCAAGCCTACACCACAAACCAAGGTTATGAACTCTATGTGACCGACGGGACAAATCCTTCAAGTACTCGCTTGATGAAAGATATACGACCGGGTTTAAGCAGCTCCAGTCCGGCAAATATGACTAATCTGAATGGCATCTTGTATTTTACCGCCAACAACGGAACAAATGGAACGGAGCTTTGGCGGTCGGATGGTTCAACTAATGGCACCTATATGGTTAAGGACGTGTACCCTGGAGCCACCAGTTCATCGCCCCATAACCTGATGGTTCTCAATGGGCGGTTGTTGTTCGGCGCTTACGGCCTCTCCGGCTATGAAGCGTGGGCCTTCGATCCAGCCGTTGGTCAGGCCTACAAACTGGCGAATAACTCATATTACTCGAGTGCGACCGTTGTGGGGAACGAGGTGTTCTTCAAGGGAAGTGATGCTTATCTTTGGAAATCGGACGGGACAACCAACGGCACGCTTCAAGTTAGTGCGTCCCCGTGGAACCCGACGCCGCTTTGCGATTTCAACGGTTCTCTGTTCTTCGAGGCCTACGGAGCGAATGTCGGGTATGAGCCGTGGCTGCGGGCGCCCGATTATCTCCCGGGAGCATTGGAGATCGCCCCGACCAACGTGATTGCGGTCAGTGCCACAAACGAACCTGCGATCAGTCCCGGAAACGAAAGCGGATATTGCTGGGACCGAGTCTCGGATCCGAATCATCCGAAACTGTATTGGGAATCTCCGGGCACATACCAGATGACTTGGAAGCTTCCCGGCGGCGGCAACTATGTGACCTATGTCCATGTCAGCGAATTGCCGGAAGTATCCCTGGCCGTGGGGGATAAAGTTGAGCCGCCGACGACGGTGAACGTCACTAACCAGCTCGTATCACCTTTTGAATCCGAGAGCGCTGGTTATTGGCATGTCAAGACCCACACGGCTTATGCGACTGTTCCGGGCAGAACAACCCTGAGGTGGGGGAGTTCCTGCCCACATGTCACGCAGCGCATCAATGCGGAATGGCCGGCCGATCTCGCGAGGTACCAGCCACACGTGGCGGGGTCACAGACGAACAGCCTGGCGAACTGGGGGGCCGCGACGACCGCCAGCGTGCTGTACTCGGAAGCGGGCGTGGACGGCGGTTTGGTGCAGAGCAGTCGAATATTTTCCGCCAGCGAGGCGGGCCGCTCACTGCTGTTGCTCGCTCCGGGAGTGCCGGCACAAACAAACATCTACTTCCAGTTTGTTCTGAGCCGGGCGTGGTATGACACCAATATCCTGACGGAAGCCGGGGCGATCATTGGACAAGAAATTGTGCCCGCACTGGGCTGGCACAACACTAATTACGGAGGCCCTTTTGCGTTGAATGTGCAGAGTCGCTATTGTGTTGCCAGCAACTACTACGACCGTACTACCCGGAAAGGCCCAATCATTCCGGTCAACCGCGACCGGAAGGGTAGCACGGTTGATGACATGGTGGTGGTGTATTACCAACAGGGAACCAACCTGTATGACCCAGCCGCCCGGCAATCCATCAGCAGCAGCCTCGGGTGGCCCTGCAAACCGGTACGCTACGACTGCCAGTGGCCCGCCGCCGCCCCCAAGATCGTGATCGCCAGCGGCAAGGGGACCGGGCCGCTGAGCGACGCCTACCACATCTACTACCAGAACGACCCTAACCAGCCGGGATTTAACCCGAACGACGAACATGCTCTGTGGCGTCAGGCCAAGGGTCGGCTGCCCGAGCTGCGCGTGAGCGCGAGGCGCGTGCAGGTCGTCGAGGGGAGCCTGGCCTCAATGTCACAAACCAACGGCTTGGTGATCAGCAATCGCCTTTCAGTGGTCTCCGGGTCCGCCGCGGAGGTTGAAGTCTCGGTGTTCTTCCCGTCTGACCAGCTTCCAGTGGAGGACGTGCGGCTGTCCGTGGCCCCGGCGCGGGGAAATGCCAGTAACGTGTTCGCTTCATTTGCCAGCGAACAGATCGCTTTAGACACAACCATCTCCACGAACAACTGGAGCAGTCCCAAGACCCTCTACTTTGGCGCGTTGTCGTCCACCAACGGATTGAACTCCAGCAATCGGTTCTTTATCTACGTCTCCGGCGGGCTATTCGCCCAACAGGAAATCGTGGTGGACGCGGTGGCTACGAATCAATTGGCCTTGGTGCTGGGGGCCACCGACCTGACCGTGCCGGAAGGCAGCTCGCGCGGCCTTTCCATTCGCCTGACGCGCCCGCCTCCTGGGTCGGTCAATGTCCAGATGTCGCGCAGGGCGGGGGATTCCGATCTGTCGGTAGTGAGCTCCATGCCGCTGACCTTCACTCCGTCCAACTGGGCCGTGCCCCAGATCGTGACCCTGGCCGCAGCGCACGATGCGGATTCAGAGAACGGAGTGGCCACCAACGCGGTGGTGGCATCTGGCGCTCTGGTGTTCACGAACATAGTTACGGCCACCGAACAGGATGATGACCTGCCCGGAAACGCTGTCTTTGCGCTGCGGTGTGATCTGGGCGATCTCCCTGGCACGGCCAATCCGCAGTTGTCCGAGCCTTATGTCCTGCTCACATACACGAATGCCCAAGGCCAGCCCCTCATAGCCATGTACCAGGTGGTCGCCGAGGAAGGCAGCTATGTCTTCCGCTATGAGGGCAAAGCCGGCCGCCAGATACAGCCGCCCTACCCGTTGAGTGACTTCCTGAACTGGCAGACCAATTCCTATTATTCTTCCGGGCCTGGCTGGCAGGACCGGCGAAGCAACATTTGGGCTCGGGCCGCCGGCAATGATGGCGGCGCCACCAACATCATCACGAAATACTTCTATCCAACGTATGCCGATCCAAGCTTCTACATCCCCGCGGGCTACGCAGTGAAAGCGAACGGTTGGGCCCCCTGGCTCGACCGCCGGCCGGGAGGGTCAAACACCATCCCCACCGATGTCACCAACGTCATCACCTGGCCGGACAATACCCCGGAGTTACGCGTCGGCGAGTCATTGGTAAAGGCCAAATTCGGCCTGCCCAATATTCGCGGCCAGACGAGCGTGGACATTCTGTATGAGCAAACGCAGGCGTTGGGGCTGGGGAGCAACAGCAGCGCCAAGGTGATTGACATTGGGGAAGTGGCGACCACGGAGTACTCGGCCGCGCTGCCGGCTGGGCTGCCCGAGGATACGGCTGGGCAAACCGTCACCAATCTGCTGACCGGCGACATCTATTTCACAACCCTGCCGCCGCATTTGCGTTCGCGGGTGTGGGTCAACGGGGACGCGACCCGGTTGAAGTTCAAGGGCCAGTTCGTGCCTGAGTTCGGTTTGGAAGAGCCGGTCGGGTATCTGCTGCTGAATGTGCTCAGTTCTCGGGAAATGTCGTATCTGCTCGACCTGAGCGCGAATCCCGGTTTCCGGACCGCACTGACCAACCTGGCGGTGCAAGCCGCGGCCGTTCGTGCGCCCGTCCCCACCACGAAAACCGACAATCTTGCCCTCACCGCCGGGCTCGCCCGCGGCAGCGGCTACGTCACCCTGGCCTTCAACAACGTGGTGGACCCGACGCGCGGATTGCCGGCCGGTCGAGGTACTCCCGTGAGTCTGGAAATTATCCGTGTCACCTGCCCGAACTACTGTGGAGATGTTAAAGTCATCTACCCGCCCGATCCCTTCAATGAAGATGTGACGTTGCGTCACTCCGGCGATTTCGCCGGGGTGGGCGGAGGCTACTTGTTCCGCTGGCAGGAGCACGAAGGACCGGGCAAGCCGGCTACCAACGCACTCACTTGGAATTACCTGACCTCTGTCCATGGGGAGCTGGGCGGTCTGGATCAACTGGTTCGAGCGGCCGGGCGGCGCTCCCTCGCCGACTGGTGGTATCGCTGCCAGTGGCGTTCTACAAATGCCAGCCACCCTTGTGGTACGAACTGGAGCGCGTGGACCGAGCCCGCGCTGACGGAGGGCTGGATCAAGCGGGTGTTGGGCAGCATCAACTTCTTCAACCAGAAATACACCAACCTCGTCAATTCGCCCGTGGACACGGTGGTCAGCGTCATTAGACAGGCTGGCGCCCGCTGGGTGGGCTCCACGCCCCTCAATGCGGAAAAGGCCGTGGACTTTGGTTTGATCGAGATATACGAAACGGTGCTCAAACGGGGGATCGAAATGAGTATCGAAGGAACCCCAGCGATAGATGACGCTGGCGCAAACCTGGCCCTGCTCCAGGCGGCTGCGCAATTGGCCAACATTTATATGCTGCTCGGCAACGAGGCTTACGCCGATGCAGCGGACCCAACGATCGGATTCGTTGGCCCCGTTGGATTGGCTGAGGTGCCGGCAACTTCCGTGCATTGTTTCATGGACCAGGTGGGGTCATTGCTCGACGAGGAACTCGCGCTCCTCCGTGGGCTTGACGATTCTGACGGACGAAATGTCCGCTACCACCCCCTCTATAATCGGCTGCCTCCAAACATGTTCTCCGGGGCCCAGGCCGAGCCGGCCTATGTGCTCAACTACGACATCACGGACGTTACGCCTCCAACCGGTATCGACGCCCTTGACGCCCAGAAAATCTGGCCCCAGGGGCACGGGGATGCTTGGGGGCATTACGTCATGGCCAGCAAGAACTTCTACCGCCTGTTGCAAAATTCGCATTTCACATGGTCTAACACCGTGGAATTCGTGAACCTGGCGGGCGGACTGGGCACCGTGCCGGTAAACTATCAGCACGAGCGCAAGTTCGCCCAGGTAGCCGCTGCCAAAGCGCGCACCGGGGCGGAAATTATCAACCTCACCTACCGCAGTCGGTATGTCGAGGAGCCGTCCGTGCAACGACAGGCCTTCTCCGACTCCAACACGAATCGCGCCTGGGGCGTTGGGGATTGGGCCAGTCGCGCCGGTCAGGGGGCCCTGTTCGACTGGGTGGTGGGCAATGCCCTGTTGCCGCCAACCAGTCCGGGCACTGGTTTGGCGAAGGTGGATCGGACGACGGTGGCGGAACTCCGCGAAATCGTGGGGAGCTTCGTGGACATCCAGGAGCAGTCGGATCGCGCCGATGCGGGGTTGAACCCATTGGGGCTGGCCAAGAATGTCGTCCCGTTTGATATCAACCCGAACGAGATTGATGCTGGCTCGGCGGCTAAGACCCACTTCGAGCAGATTTATGACCGGGCCCTCGTGGCGATGGCCAACGCGGTGGGAGTCTTCAACAACGCCAACGCCTCCGCCCAGAAACTGCGCGAGCAGGCTCAAGACCTGCAGAAATTCCAGGATACCGTGGACGACCGGGAGGCCGACTTCAACAACCGGCTCATCGAGGTGTTCGGGTATCCTTATGCGGAAGATCCAGCGGGCAATCCCAACGGGCCGGACCTGTTCCATTACATGTATGACGACTACTCGGAAATCACCGGGGAGGTATCGCCGTCGGCGCAACAATTCCAGGTGGCTATCGTGGACCTCGCGCCGGATGCCAATGGCGTCATCTCCCAGGTGACCAATCTGGTCACGTATCACCTCGCCGCGAATGGGCTCGGCATGGTCAAGCCGTCGTATTGGACCCGTCGGCGCGCGCCCGGCGAAGTTCAAATGGCCCATTCCGAGCTGCTCCAAACCACGGCGCGCTTCAAGCGGGCACTGAAGGAGTATGACAACTTGTTGGCGCAAATTGATGAGCAGGCGGGGTTGCTGCAGGCGCAGTACCGGGTGAATGCCGGGGAGATCAACATTCTCAACACCGGCTCGGGAGTGCAGGAGTCTTTGAATACCGCAATTCGACGCGCACGTGATCGGCAGTTGGATTTCCAGACGAAGGGTCGCATCGCAAACCTGGTGGCGAACGCGTTCGCCGAATCACTTCCGAAAGAAATGGGTTGGTCGTTTGATCCAAGTTCCTCTCTACGTGGTTGCATCCTTCTCGCGGGAAGCATCACGACTGAGATCATGACCCAGAACGCCAACAGCGAGTCCATGGCGGAACTGGACCACCAGCAAGCGAAAGAAATGGCCCAATCCCAGCAGAATATCCAGTTGAGGGTCTCGCAGCAGGACCTGGCGATCCAACAACAAGTGGCCCAACTGCAACAATTCGTGCGTCAGGAAGCATTGTCCCGGTTGGAGATCTATAATCAGCAGGAAGCCATCCAACAGTCCTCCGGGCACTACGCCTCCACCTTGGCGAAAGGGCAGCGCCTGTTGGAGGATCGCCTGCGGTTCCGTCAGCAAACGGCGCGCAATGTCCAAAGCTATCGCTATAAGGACATGGCCTTCCGCATCTTCCGCAACGAAAACATCCAGCGCTACCGGGCGCAATTCGACTTGGCCGCCCGCTTTGTCTATCAGGCCGCCTCGGCCTACGACTACGAAACGAACCTGCGCGACGCCAGCCAAAGCCCAAGCGACCAGCGCGTCGCCGGCGATACGCTTCTGACGGACATCGTCCGGGCACGCTCGATCGGCGTGTTCAACGGCACCACGCCCTCGGCAGGTCCTGGCCCGGGCAAGAAAGGCGATGGCGGATTGGCGGCCTCCCTTTGGGCGATGAAGAACAGTTGGGACAATTACATCAAAACGCCGCTCGGGTTCAATAATGCGGACAATCAGACGGTGACCTTCTCATTGTCTGCCGCCTTGTTCCGCGCCAATACGAATACCCAGGGCAGCGCGACCTGGCGCGCTTGGCTGAGTAAGTGTACGGTGCCCAACATCCTCGACCTGCCGGAATTCCAGCGCTACTGCAAGCCGCCGGGGTCGGGTCTGCTCTCCGTTGAGCCAGGCATCGTGATTCCATTCAGCAGTTCAGTTCACTTCGGACTCAATTTCTTCGGCTGGCCCGAGGTGGGCGGTGGCGGCAATTTCAACTCATCCCACTTCGCCACGAAAATACGCTCAGTCCGAGTGAAGTTCTCGGGTTACGACTCCGCGTTCGGGGGGTTGAGCCCCACGCCCTATGTCTATTTGATTCCGGTGGGGAATGATGTCCTGCGCGCCCCGATCTCGTTGGGTGTTTCCGGGACCGTCCCGACGCGCGAGTGGAAGATCCTGGACCAGTTCTTCCCACCGCCGATTTCCCTCACTAGCGCCAATACGAATGTGTGGCAGACCGCCAATTGGCTGCCGTTCGAGAGTGTGGACACCACCGCTTACAAGCCCGATGATTATGCCTCACAAACTCCCATCCGCCGGTATGCCCTGATGCCGGCGGACCATGACAGTTTGAACAACCCGGAGAACAACGGCGGGTTCAGCCGGCTCATTGGCCGCTCCGTTTGGAATACGCGTTGGCTCCTCGTCATTCCCGCCGGCGCCCTCCGCAGTGATCGCGCCCAGGCCCTGAGCATCTTTATTGATGGTCGGTATGGCGACGGCGCGGGCGTGCAGGACATCCTGCTCACGATGAAGGTCTATTCCGTCAGCGGCAATTGAACCGCATCGTCGCATCTGACGTGCGGCTCTCCAAGCCTCCGAACGGTGAAAGCCAAAGGCCGAATGTGAGCAGCAGCTTCGCCCCTCGTGGCCCGTGCAGCCGGGGTGCGGCCACCGTTATCCCCTCACCCGCCCTGAAGGGCACCCTCTCCCCATCGGATGGGGAGAGGGCTGGGGTGAGGGGCCCCACGTCAATTCCTCAGCCCACCCCAGCCCAAGCGGCCGGCTCAGGAGTTCTGCGCCTCTTGACGTCGGCTGGCGCGAGCAGGTTCCCCACCTTGACGGCAGCGCTGTTGGCGTCCGGCATGCTGTTCTTCGGGATCTCGCTGTTGGCCGCTGACAAGTCCGGCGTCTCACCCAACACCATCTCGCTGCCAAAAGGCCCCGGCTCCATCGAAGGCTTAGGCGAGTCGTTTCAGCCGACACTGAACACCGGAACGGCCAAGTACAGCATCGCCCTGAAGGTCCCGCCCGGCACCGCCGGTCAGACGCCGGATCTGCGCCTGGTTTACGAAGGCGGCGGCGGCAACGGCATCCTCGGTTTTGGCTGGCAATTTCCCATCGCCAGTATCCAGCGCCGCACCGATAAGGGCATCCCGCTCTACGAGGGCGAGCCCCCGCCAACCCCGGTGGACGACTGGACCGCCCGTTACAGCACCTTCATCAACGACATGAAAGAAGAGCTGGTGCCCCAGGCAAATGGAGACTTCTTTTGCAAGAACGAGAGTGCCTTTACCCGTTATCGGCGGTTCGGTGGCGCTTGGGAAGGAACCTTGCCGGATGGCTCGCGCTCGGAATTCGGGCCCACCCCTGGCGGGCGCATCGCGGACGGCACCAACAAGATCTTCTGCTGGATGATCGAGCGGGAGATGGACACACGCGGCAACAGCGTCGTCTATTCCTACACGAATTTCCCCGGCAGCCAGAACACGAACCAAATCTACCTGTCGGAAATCCGCTATGGCCCCGGGTCGCCGCCGTGGAATCAGTTCCACTTTCTGCGGTTCGAGTATGAAGACCGTCCGGACTGGTTCGAGGACTGCCGCTCCGGTTTTATCGTGCGCACGGGAAAGCGGCTCAAGACCATTACGGTCGCCACTCAGGGGCCAGCGCTGGCGGGCCATCTCGCGGGTGACTTCAATCAGGACGGCACACCTGACTGCCTGATCCGGCGCTACGACCTGGAGTATCTCGATTATGCGGGCACCAACACGCACTGGTCGCTGCTGGCCCGAGTCACTCCCGTGGGTGCGGATGGTTCGAGCGCGCTGCCCTCCTCCACCTTTGGCTACGCCGTTTGCAATCCAGCCAACCACGCCTACGCGACAAACGCCGTGATTCTCAGCCTGAACGAACCCACCACCGTGATGGACAATCCGCTCGCGGAGCTCATTGACCTGAATGGCGATGGATTGCCGGACATCCTCCGCACTTTTGCGGGTGGCGCGGTGACGAACCGAGGCTACCTGAATCGCGGCCTGACCCAGACTAACGGCAGTCGGTTCATTCAATGGGCGGGTGGGATTGACCTGGGCGGAGACGCGCGTGCCAGCAGCTACGCGCTGTCGTCGAATACGGTGCATCTAGCGGATATGGACGGGGACGGCCTCTCCGATCTGGTGGTCAATTCCTTCAACGACACGGTTTTCTATTTCACCAACCGCGCAAACCTGACCTGGGGAACGCGCCAGACCATGTCCATTCAGGACACCGCCCCGCCGAGCCCCTTTGGCAGTGCCGACGTGCGCACGGCGGACCTGGATTTCGACAAGCGCATTGACATCATCCAGAGCGTAAGTTCCGGCGGAGGCGTGGACTACCGGGTGTGGTTCAACATCGGACATAACCAATACTCCCAGCGGCTAACCGCTTCCTGCTCGAACGGCTTCCTCTTCTCGCAGGCGGGAGCTCAGATTGCCGATTTCAACGGCGATCGCGTCCCCGATCTGGCGCGCATTGGGTTGGGTTCGGTCAGCGTGATGGCAGGGCTGGGGTATGGGCGATTTGCCCCACCGGTTTCCGTGCCCATCCCGGAGGGACTGGACACGTTCCAAAGAGATGCCGCCCGTCTGCAGGACATCACGGGGGATGGTTTGGCTGACTTGGTGGTGGAACGCGCTACTCCCGGCACGCTCTATTACTGGGTGAACCTGGGCAACTACCGGTTCAGTCCGCGCAAAATCATCACCGGCCTGCCGTCATCGGTCGGCGTGAATGCCGTGGTGCGCTGGGCGGACCTGGACGGCAATGGCTCGACGGATTTGATTTATGCCGATGCGGCGGCGGACAACCGGCTTCGCATGGTCAACCTGGGCGAGGTCCTCAACTGCGGAGCCAGCCCAAACATTCTGACCGCGATCTCCAACGGCATCGGCCGCGTGACGCTCATCGGCTACGCGGCCTCCACGAAGTATGCGCTTGAGGACGCCGCTGGAGGGCACGCGTGGACGAATGTCATGCCGTTCCCGGTCCAGGTGGTCTCTTCGGTGACGAATCTGGATTCGCTCGGGCATCAATATGTCGCCCAGTTCCGCTACCACGATGGCTACTACGACCCGGTGGAGAAGCAGTTTCGCGGATTCGGTCATGTCGAGCAGGTGGAGGTGGGCGATGCCTCAGCACCGACGCTGGTCACGCGGTCATACTTCGACATCGGACGCGATTTCGAGGCCATGAAGGGCAAGCTCCTGCGCCTGACCAGCGAACAGGAGGATGGTCGCGCGTTCACGGATGATTCGACGGCCTGGACCATTCCGCCAGTGACGCTCTACACCGGCACGAATGGCATCGCCGTGCAGTACGCACACCCGGTGGGCCATACCAATTTCGTCAAGGAACTCGGTCAGGGCACGGAACGGCGCTTGGAGTCCGAGATGGACTTCGACAACTACGGCAACCAGACCCGCCAGGCCGATTACGGCATCGTCGTCAACGGCGACCGCTCCGCCTTCAACGACGAGCGCATTACCACCACCGAATATGCCGTCAACACCAACGCCTGGATTCTGCGCATCCCCTGCCGCCAGGAGATCAAAGACGAGAACGGTGCCGTCATTTCGCGCAGCCAATATTTCTACGACGATGAGACCTTCTCCGGCAGCAACCCCTGCCTCGTCACCATTGGCAACCTCACCTTGAAACGCGAGTGGAAAGACCCAGCCAATGCTGGCGCCTTCATCCAGTCCGCCCGCACCAAATACGATTCCTATGGCAATCCCACCACTATCCTCGATCCGCTGGCAGACGCGGCGGGCTTCGCTGTCGGCCACGCCCGCGAGATTGCCTACGACACCCGTTTCCACACCTATCCCGTCACGGAAACCATTCACCTCGGCAGTGGCAGCACACCGCTCATTTTCCAAGCCAGCTACGACGAAGGCTTCGGCACTGTCGTCAGTTCCACCGATTTCAACACGAACACCACGACCTACAGCTACGACACCTTCGCCCGCCTCATCAGCATCGTGAAGCCCGGCGACACGCCCACGTACCCAACGGTCGAATACGACTACGCTCTCGCCGTCCCATTCCCTCTCCCCCTGGGAGAGGGCCAGGGTGAGGGTTTGGTGAATTACATCGAGACCCGGCAACTCGACAAACCGCCCGCCAGCGCCGCCACCAAGCGCGACCACTACCTGCTTTCTCGCCAATTCGTGGACGGCCTGGGCCGCAAGCTCCTGACCAAGCAGGAAGCCGAGCCTGCCCCTGGTGGCAGCAGCCCACGGGTCGTCGTATCCGAAGCAACTCAGTTCAACGCCCGTCAGAAACCTTCGCGGACTTTGAATCCTTTCTTCTCCCTCCTCGGCGGTTCGCTGGAGGACCTCCTCGCCTTTGAGAACATCGAAACCTCAGGCTGGCAAGGCCAGTTCCAGAACGACGGCAGCCTCCTCAATCTCGGACTCGCGTCCGCCCACGCAACCCGCACTGACTACGACGCCACTCTGCGCCCCACCCAGGTCGCCAATCCCGACGGTACCCAACGCCGCACCGCTTACGAGCCCCTCCTCACCCGATCCTTCGATGAAAATGACACCGATTTCGCCTCTCCAAACTTTAACACGCCGATGGCCCACTATAATGACGGCTTGGGCCGCCTCATCCAGGTGGATGAAGTCACCCGCCTGAGCGACGACGGCACTCCCGCCGGCGCGCTCCACACCTGGACCACCCGCTACGAATACGACCTCAACGACCAACTCACACGCATCACCGACTCCCAAGCTAACATCAAGACCTTTGGGTATGACGGTCTCAAGCGGAAGACCGACATGAACGACCCCGACCGAGGCCTCATGCACTTCGTCTATGACGACGCCTCCAACCTCACCGAAACCACCGATGCCAAGGCCCAGCGCATCACCTACTCCTACGACGGTGCCAACCGTATTCTGACGGAGGATTATCACGATGGTCTCCCTCTTCCCGCCTGGCGGGGAGAGGGCCAGGGAGAGGGGTTCGACGTGATCTACCACTACGATTCACCCGTTCCCAGCCTTCCCCAGGGCGACACCACCACCGCCACCGCCCGCAACACCCGCGGCACCCTCGCCTGGGTCGAGGACCTCTCCGGCGAAGAGCACACGTCCTGCGACTCCCGTGGCCGCGTCGAATGGACCGTCAAACGTATCCCCGATCCACTGATCACTGATAGCCGGTCACTGATTACTTACACAACCCGCTTCGCGTACGATTCCCTCGACCGCGTCACCAGCCTGACTTATCCCGACAACGACCAGATCAGCTACGAATACAACGAGCGTAGCCTTCTCCGCAGGATTCCGGGCGGGCCAAGCGGCAGCATCATCTCAAACCTGGTTTACCAGCCCTCCGCGCAGAACGGACAAATAGACTACGGCAACGGCGTCCGCACCACCTACGCCTACGACTCCCGCCTGCGCCTCACTTCTTTAATCACGTATCCCGCATCACGCATCACGGAGCCCCTCATCAATTTCTCCTACGACTTCGACCCCGTCTCGAACATCAAATCCATCACCGATGGCCGCCCTGTTTCGCAGGTCCCCGCCACCGACCCACGCCGCAACACCCAGCTTTTCCAGTATGACGATCTGTATCGCATCACCCAGGCGCAATACAACCCCGGCAGCAGCGGCACCAACACCGGCCTGATCAATTACCGGTATGACCGCATCGGCAACATGCTCGCCCAGACCTCGACCATCAACCAGCAGGAGAACGGGTTGCCGGTCGCCAATCTCGGCCAGATGGACAGCGGCGGCAGCGCCGGCCGCTCGAACCGCACCGGCCGCACCCCGAGCGATCCGCCCGGCCCCCACGCCCTGACCTCCATACGCAACACGCAATACGCCACACGCATTTACCCTTACGACGCTAACGGCAACATGACCACCATTGACGGCCTCGCCTGCACTTGGGACTTCAAAGACCGTCTCGTCGCCGTGGAGAATACCCAAATGCGGGCCGCCTATACCTATGACTTCACCGACCGCCGCATCATTAAGCGCGTTCAGAAGAAATCCCATCTCCCCGGGGGAGAGGGTCAGGGTGAGGGCGGAATTGCCGAGTCGTTTACCACCATTTACGTCAACAAATACTTCGAAGTCCGCGAGCACGACGCCCCCACCAAATACGTCTGGAACGGCAGCACCCGCGTCGCGCACGTGACCGGCTCCCTGAGCACGAACATCCGCGTCCAGCGCCTCCGCCTCTATCCCGGCTGGAACCTGGTGTCTTTGGCTGTGACCACCTCAGCCTCCGATCTGCAATCTCAAATCCCCGATCTGCAATCTTTTCGCTGGAATTCGACTTCGCAAACATGGACTCCAGTTGGGACAGGGGAAATGCTCGTCGCCGGCACCATCCTTTGGCTCCAAGCCACCACCAACGCCACCCTGGCCATCACCGGCCCCTATGCCGACCCGACCAACCGCACCGTGGCCGCCACCGGCGACTTCCTGCCTAGCGCCGGCCTCGAAGCCTGGGATTTCACATCTGCAATTTCAAATGTCCAATCCGCCACCGCCTCGACTTACGAGGGATCTTCCGCCCACTGGCTCTCTTGGCTGCCACAGCCATTGGAGCTGCAATCCGACCTGCCCGCCTTCATCGCGCCGGGCCAAGCTGTGTTCGCCCGCGCCGACGCCCTCGCACAGCTTGAGGTGCCCGACTCCGCCCTCCGCATTCGCTATTACCACCAGGATCATCTGGGATCATCGTCTGTGTTGGCGGACGGTTGGGGCAATCCAATCGACGAAACAGCCAATTATCCTTTTGGATTTGCGCGACACAATCTTCGGAGCAGCTCAATGCCGGAGCACTATGCATTCGCGCAAAAGGAGAAGGATCATGAATCGGCTCTTATGTATTTTGAGGCCCGCTATTATCTTGCATGCTTGGGTCGTTTCAACCAATGCGATCCCTTGTGCATTCGTAACGGGCTACAGAGTTCAAAGCAGAATCCAAGCCTCGATACGGCCTACTACTGTTCGCGTCCTTCAAGCCGGATGAACCCATACGCCTATTCGTTCAACAATCCGAATTCCTATGCTGACCCGAGCGGTCTGGCCGAGAGCAAATTAGTTGAGGCTGATAACCTAGAGAAAGACATCCGCGCCGTCATGGACGACTCATCCAGCGATTATGAACTAGGCAGCAAAGGGCGATCCCTCAATGAACAGCTCAAGTTCATCCTAAATAACCGTTCGCAGTACAAGACGGATATAACCAAGGAATTCAAGGGCATGCCAGCGTATGAAAAACTGACAGAAACACAACAGGCGGAGTGTCTTAAGAAAATGAAAGGTCTTCAGGATCGCGGCTTCTTCCCCCATGTTGGAAATCGGGCGAGAGATATACAGGGTCTTGGAGATATGGATATCCAGGAAAAGACATCTGTGGTGGAGCAACTCAGAGCAAAGGGGTATACGGTCCTTCCAGAAATCGCCTCTAAAGGAAAATTCCAGATAGTCAACGATATCTCGAAGGCGAATGTGTTGCATGTCCAACGATCATCTCAGAATACGCCGGGTGGGGAGAACGGCGCCACGGCTCCGTCTGTAAGTTCCTCGAAGCCTGACGGACGAACGAGTTCGTTCAGCTTTGGCCAATTCATCAAACAACTCTTCGAGTGAGATGGTAATACTCGCACAACACGCTTTCGCGCACCAGATCTCATTGCTTTCCAACAAGTGTCACTGTTTACACTCGCCCGGAAGGCGGTTCCCTCCGCGCGAACGGCCGTGCGAAAGAGTCAGCCCATAGGGTGGATTTGTGGATAAGTATGAACGCAAGTCGCCATAATCAAGCACTCCCGCAATTCCGGGCGGTTATGCCTTTGGGGCCTTTGCGCTTATTCCCAACAACGGCCTTGTTTAGGGATTCCCACAATGGCTTAGCAAGGGACACGGACCGCCGCCGGGAGAGGATCCCCCCGAACGCACTCGCGCCTGGCACCTCTGAACTGGGGTGGGGACGACTCGTCCCATCGTCCTGCAAACCTGTCGTTTCGGCTGGGGACGAGCCGTCCCCACCCCGGTTAAGGGGCAGTAGTGATCGCGAGGTTGGAGAGTGGAGAGGTATTACTGACCACCAGCATAGCGGAGGTCAGCGTCCAGGTCGTCGAGGCCACATTGGCGCGGCGCGCTAGCGCAAACAATGTTTTCATGAAGGCTGGTTTATGGTAAGAAGGATCTCGCATGTTGTGCCGAGTTTTCCAGCAAGCACTTTGGGTGGGGCTGGCCTTTGCCGGACTGGTTGTTCCGGCTTGGGCGGCAGCGGTGGGAGAGCATGCCAACGCCCCCTCACCCTATCCCTCTTCCCCACTTGGGGCGGGGGAGAGGGCGGCTGGTGGTGGAGGAGAGCAGGCCCTCACCCCAACCCTCTCCCATCCGATGGGCGAGGGAGGAACGCGCTGGCGCCTGGAGTATCGGATCACCCACTGGACGGCGGAGAACGGGCTGCCGCAGAACAGCATCAAGGCGCTGGCGCAGACGCGCGATGGGTATCTCTGGATCGGCACGCTCAAGGGGTTGGTGCGGTTCGATGGGGTGAGGTTCAAGGTGTTTGACCACGGCAACACACCCGAGATGACGCACGATTCCATTAACGATCTGGCGGTGGACCAGAAGGATGGCAGCTTGTGGATCGGTGCCGGCGACGGCTTGTTGTATTACCGCGATCATCGGTTCGAGCGCTATGAGGCGGAAGGGGGGGTGACTGATCCGGTTGGTCCGCTCTGCGCGGCTCGGGCGGGCGGCGTTTGGTTCTCGCCGCAGGCAGGCCGGGTGGCGCTGGCGCGCGGGGGGCGGGTGCAAACCTGGACGTTCGGTTCGGCGGGCAGTGAGTATCCTGTAAGGCAGTTGGGCGAGGAGAGTTCCTCACGACTGCTGGTCCTGCTCGGGGGGGCGGCTGTAGGGGGTGGCCTTCAGCGGCTGGATTTGAACACGAAGTCGTTGACCTCGCTCAGCCCGCCGGAGGTGCCGTCCACGGATCTCTCGTCGTGCTTTTCGTTTCTTGGGGCGGCCGACGGCTCGCTCTGGCTCTGCACCGGCACCAGCATCTGGCGGGGCAGCAAGGGCGTCTGGACAGTGGTGGCGAGCGCGGGCCTGGAATCAAGGCCCTGGCAACAGCGGATTTGCCGGACCAGCGATGGCCGGGTCTGGATCACTCGTCGTATCGAGGGCGGCCACACTGGCTTGCACCGGCTGATTCAGGGGCGGCTGGAGCCTTTTGCGGCGCCTGAGTTTCCCGAGGATCTGAATGTCACCCGCGTGCTGGAAGATCGCGAAGGGGATCTTTGGGTGGGGACGACGACCGGGCTGTTCCGGTTGGAGCCGAAGCGGATCAGAGCGTATTCGCGGCGTGAGGGGTTGCGGAGCGATGACACGCAAGCGGTCACCCAGGGCGCCGACGGCACGATTTGGGTGGGGACGGCCGCGGGCCTCAGCGGCATTCGAGCAGGGAAAGTGGAGAATGTGAAAGCCCCGCAGGAGGGCAGGGAGTGGGGCCGGATCGGGGTGTTCCTGGCCGACCGGCACGACGCGGTGTGGGTAGGTTGGCCGGGCCCTTACTTGGCGCGTTTCCGAGGCGGGGAATGGCAGATGCTGCCCGTCCCGGGAGAAATAGGGGATGGGCAGGACCTTAAGGCTCTGTTCGAGGATCGGCAGGGTCGGATATGGCTTGGCATCAGGACCGCAGTGCTGTGCCGGGATGGTGAGCAGTGGAGCAGCTATTCCACCAACCAGGGGCTTTCTCACGGTGACGCGCGCGCCATCTATCAGGACCGGCGTGGGGACATGTGGTTTGGGACTTATGGCGGCGGGCTGAATCGCCTCAAGGATGGAAGATTCACGGCCTACAAAACCAACCGCGGCGAGCACAATAACCGTGCGTGGTGGATTCATGAGGACACTGATGGGGTTTTCTGGGTGGGCACGGAGGACGGCCTGAACCGGTTTGTGCCCGCAGGGGCTGAACAAAGCAGAAAGCAGAAAGCAGAAAGTAGAAATGGGCAGGCGGGGGAGAACGAGGGGCGGTTCTTCACCTTCACGAAGGAGCAGGGATTGGGCGAGAACGTGGTGAATAACATCCAGGAGGATGATTTCGGCTATCTTTGGCTGAGCGGGTTGCGCGGCATTTACCGCATTTCGCGGCAGCAACTGAACGAGGTGGCGGCCGGGCGGCGGGCCAGGGTGGAGTGCACCGCTTACGGGGAGGCCGATGGGATGCTGAACAGCGAGTGCAATGGCGGGGACAATCAGCCCGCCGGTTGCAAGGACCAGCAGGGGCGGATTTGGTTTCCCACTGTGCAGGGCGTCGTGATGATTGATCCCAAGGAAATGCAGCGGAGGGAATCGCCGCCGCCGTTAGCGATTGAGCAAGTGGTGGTGGCAAATGGGGAAGTGGTGTTTGGGGATGGTGTTGGAAGACAGAAGACAGAAGTCAGAGGACAGAAGACAGAGGTAGGAGGTCGGAGGTCAGAGAACGGAGGTCGGGGAGCAGAAGGCAGAAAGCGGAAATTACATTTGCCGCCCGGGCGGGGGCGGGTGCTGGAAATTCATTACACGGCCAACAGTCTCGCGGCGCCCGAGCGGGTGCGCTTCAAGTATAGGCTCGAGGGCTACGACGCGGACTGGCTTGAGGATGACCAAAACCGCCGGGTGGCGTTCTATACCAACCTCCGCCCCGGCGACTACACCTTCAGCGTCGCGGCTTGCAACTCGCACGGCGTTTGGAACGAGCAAGGCGAGCAGTTCTCGTTTTACGTTGCGCCGCACTTTTACGAAACGTGGGCCTTTTACGTCCTGTGCGCCGCGCTCGTTATCGGCACCGCAGGGGGCGTGCAAGCTTACCGGCTCCGCTGGCAAGGGCGCACCCTGCGCGCCCAGCAGGTCACCGTACTGGCGGAAGAGCGGGCTCGTATCGCCCGGGATCTGCACGACGACCTGGGCGCCAGCCTCACCGGCCTGGCGCTGCAGCTCGAGGCCGCTCAGCGCCGCGGCAGCGCTGCGTCCGGGCAGCTTGAGAGCCTGGCCGGCGAGACACGGTCGCTGGCGCACGAGTTGCGCGAGCTGGCGTGGACGACCAATCCGCGCTGCGACAACACCGGCAGCCTGGTAGCGTTCATCGGCGAATTGACCGAACGATTTTGTCAGGCGGCCGGCCTGGAATGCCGGCTGGACTTGCCCGCCGGCGAAAGTTCGGTTGAGGTGCCTGCTCGCGTGCGGCATGAATTGCTGGCCGTGGTGAAGGAGTCGCTGGCCAACGTTGCCAAACATGCCGGGGCGCGCGAGGTCACCGTTGGCTTAAGACTGAACGACGGGCAACTGAACCTCACCGTCAAAGACGACGGGCGCGGCTTCGATCCAGCGCGAACCATCGCGGGCAGCGGCTTGCAGAACCTCCGCGAGCGCGTCCAGCAGGTTGGTGGGTCGCTGGAGATTACGACGAAACCTGGCACCGGCACCTCGGTTTCCATTCTAATGCCTCTGCATCAAACTTAACTATATCGCCCCTTTTGATTCCATGAATCCCTCCAGCCCGCCCAGTCCGATTCGTATTGCTGTTGTTGAAGACAGAGTGGCTTTTCGCCGCGGCTTGGCCGCTATACTCGATCTGACGCCCGGCATTGAATGCGTCGGCATGTACGCCACGGGCGAAGAAGCGCTGCGCGAAATCCCGAAGGCAGCGCCGGCTGTTGTCCTGATGGATCTGAATCTGCCAGGGATGTCGGGGATCGAATGCACGGGTGAACTGAAGCGGCTATGCCCGGCTGGCCAGGTGGTCATGTTGACGATTGAGGAGGACAGCGACCTGGTCTTCGCGGCCTTGCGAGGGGGGGCCGCCGGTTACTTGTTGAAGACGGCTACGCCAGCCGAGATCGTCGAGGGAATTCAATTGGTGGTGCAGGGCGGCTCCCCGATGTCCGCGGTCATCGCGCGCCGCGTCGTCGAGTCGTTTCACGGCCAGGCTAAACCTTCGGCCAAAGCCAACCTGCTGACGGAACGGGAAGTCGAAGTCTTGACGCTGATTGCTCATGGCAAACGGATCAAAGAAGTGGCGGTGGATCTGGGCCTCAGCGCTACGACCATTCAAACCTACCTGCGCCGCATTTACGAAAAGCTGCAGGTGCACTCGCAGGCGGCGGCCGTGGCAAAATTCCTGCGGTGACTGGAGAGTGCAAGCCAACACGCCGGGACAAGGTGTTTCGCCTTGATCGGTCGGTTTCCTCAGTATGGGCGATGAAATAGTTGGCTGCTTTGTGCTGCCGCTCACCTACCTGGACAAGGCCCAAGCTGCGAGAAGTTATCCAAGGAGGAACGGTAGATCCACAGTCGTATCGCGGGTTTCCAAACCTGCCAAAGTGCGGAGGTGAGGACAACCGACGGAAGCGGTGCGCCTTGCCGACTGGGAAGTCGGCGATGCGGCAGGCTTGGAACCAAGGAACGCCTCCCGGAGTCGTGCGGCAAGCGTGATGCAAGCCACCTGCCAGCCTGTTGCCAGCCAGATGCTCGCTTGTATTCCGCTCGTGTTCCGCTTGTATTCCGCTTGTACTCCTCCAGTTCTCCCGACGCTTTGACGGTGTAATCTGGGCGTCGTCTGCGCGCAAGCGCCGAGCACATGCGGAGGGTCGAACGCACTGGTAAGGCGAGTATTGAAATCGAATCGACAATCAGGTGCGGGTCGGCATTCTGGAGGTCGAACTACTGTAAACAGATGCAAGACGAAGACATACATGGCAAGAAGCGGACCTGGTTACGCCGAGCCTTCTGGCTCATCGCACTGGGCGTGATCCTGGTGGCGGTGGTTGGCTTGTTCTGGCTGCGAGGCGCTCTATACAACCACTACGTCGGCTTTCCGCGGGAGGAAGCGGCGTGGCAAGCACTCCGCGCCCAGCTCCAGCATGTGCCGAATCAGACTGGTTGGAACGAGTATCGGGGAATCCTGCACAGCCATTCCAAGCTCTCCCACGACAGTGAGGTGCCCTTCGAAGAGATCCTGGGCGTTCTCAAGACCGCCAAGCTGGACTTCATCTGCCTGAGCGATCATCCCAACGAGGGTCGGGCGGACTTTAGCCTGCAATGGCGCGGCATCCATGACGGGAAGCTATTCGTCCCGGGCTTCGAGATGCGGAATGGGGTCATGCCATTTGGGGTCGCCTCGGGCGTGGTGCTCAGCAATCAGACCGATTCGGCGATACTGGCCAGGCAGATTGGGGAGAACGGCGGGCTGCTGTTCTACTCCCATCCGGAGGAGCCGCGGGATTGGGATCGTCCTGAACTGGTGGGAATGGAGATCTACAACATCCACGTGGACTTCAAACGCCGCGACCCGGGCATTGGTCGCATGGTGCCGGACCTACTCGTCAACCAGAGCCGCTACCCGGAGCATGTCTTCCGCACGGTGTTTGTTCGTCCGGTGGAGTTCCTGTGCCGCTGGGACGAGCTGAACCTGAAGCGGCATATCACTGGAATTGCGGCCAACGACTGCCATCAAAATGTCGGCGTTCGGGCTATCTACACCGCTGCCGACACCATCCGGATTGAGGACACCAGCCCCAAGACGCTGAAGGAGTTCAAGCTGAATTGGTTCACCCGCCCATTGGCACACTGGCTCCTGGGTCCGCTCACGCCGAACCGCAAGCTGTTTCATGTCCAGTTGGATCCTTATGAGCGAAGCGCGCGGTTCGTCAATACCCATGTCCTGGCGCACGCATTAGCCGAGCCTGCCATTATGGACAGTCTCCGGGCAGGACGGGTCTTCGTCGGGTTTGATATGATCGCCGACAGCTCCGGCTTTCAGTGGTTTGCCGCTGACGGCACCAATCAAGTGGTTATGGGGGAGGCGGTCGCGTTCACTCCGGCGACGCGCCTGGGGGCGAGGTCGCCGTTACCGTGCCGTTTCACGATCCTCAAAGACGGCAGCACCGTTTGTCAACAGGAAGGTCGCGCGCTGGATTGGACGCCGTCGGGACCAGGCAAATACCGGGTCGAGGCAGAGCTCAAGGTGCTGGACAAGTGGGTTCCCTGGGTCTATGCGAACC
>SESF01000910.1_pt1 | contig 28356 bp, 26 predicted proteins | sample 3171521 | NCBI WGS metagenome assembly SESF01 (sample SAMN10866945, study PRJNA518727) | freshwater metagenome | biome: subpolar coniferous forest; feature: holomictic lake; material: water; isolation source: holomictic Lake 227, 6 m and 8 m depth | place: Canada: near Kenora, Ontario | collected...
CCGGCTTAAGTGGTAAGCCTAATAATTTAATCATATAGGTACACCTAGGGTTTTGCAATCATTATGTGTTGACGTAGCTTAGAGGGACGATTTATCGGTGGCATCCATTAACCACAGCCATTGGCTAACTTCGTTTTCAACAAGGACTAGTTGACGATGTTTCTCAGCTAATGCCTTCTGGCAAGCGTATGAGTGTGAGACATTTGGGCTGCCTGGAATTAGAAGCTTCTCTAAAATGCCTGGTAGTTGGATGAGGCTCCAAAGAGTAAGACTGGAAAAAGTTTAAAAACTTGAACATCGAGAAGTAGTAACTATTTAAAATGGTACTTGACGATAGCATTAAGGTGGGATACTTTGGTCGTGACAGGAGAGCTTCATATCCGATCCGTATCCGTAACCCTAATAAAGGCCACGACTCGTGAATTCAGAATACATTTATAAAGCTATTATTGCAACGCTATCCGTAATTTCAATAATTTTCTTAATTCTTAGTTTGGGAGATATATCCCATTATTTTTGGGACTTGAATGTCTATTCGCGTGCGGTTAACGATTATCTTCATGGTGGCAACCCTTATAGAACTGACATAGATCTCTATTTTGTATATCATCCTTATGTTTTGATATTGTTTGCAATGATTGACAATATTTTATCTTTGAAGGTGTTTTTGGCTCTGTGCTATGTGCTCTCGACGTTATTTTTCTTAGTGCAACTTCTGGCCTATTGCAGAGAAGAAGTTTTGAAGTTACGAATTGAGCGCCGAAACTCGATAAACTGGTTTTTAATTCCATCGTTCGTATATGGTGGAGTGGGATTGACCGCATTCAGTACGGGTAATTTAAGCCTGTTTATTCATTTTTTTCTCCTTGGTGCATTCCTTAACGGTCTGAGAAAACAGAAGCAACTGAATAATTCTGTTTTTTTCGTTGGTATCCTAATAGCATCTTTAATAAAGCCATATTTCTTGTCCTATTTCTTATTGCTCCCTTTTTTGTTAAGTATAAAAAAATCTTTCATAGTTGCGGTCTTTATTACCCTTGTTTTATCGATAGTGTGGGTATCTGCGACTTATTTTAGTAAGGAACTCTATTTACAATTCCTTTCCACTCTATCGTCTCAGACATTTGGAACTGGCGATATGGGGTATGCCATTTTCGGACTAACCCAAAAATATCTTTCTGATAAAGGTGCGTTAATTGCGCATGTTATTATTATGCTCTCTGTTTTGGGGTATTTGGCATTCATAACCCAAAAAAGATTTTCAACCCCTTTTGTTTCTATTATGGTGTCAATAACAATAGCGCTTATTGTCTTATTGAACCCAAGAATGAAAGACTATGATTTTTTATTGGCTATCTTGTTCTTGAATATATTTGTGTATCTTTATATTCCGGGTAGTTCTTTAAAACCTATAGCCTTAAGCCTGTTTATAGCCAGTCTACCTATAATTTATTCAGTCGCACAAGGACTTGGGTTTAGCGTCATTCTTTTAATAAGATTGCATCAATTTCAAATTCTCGGTTTATTGTTGTTGCTGTTCTATATTGCCAAGCATCTTGCCCCTCAATTCCACCCTCCTTTTGTTCAGACTCAAGAGGGTGATCGTTTCTGAACAATCAAATCAAAGTTTTTGGCTGATTAAATTATTATGATATCTAATAAAGTTGATAACATAAACTAAAACAAAACCTGATTATTCAATGTCCTATAATAAATTCACTGTAAATATTCGACCAACCACTTTATTGACAAGCCAGTTCAGATTTAAAGTTTTATCGAGGGACGACCTGGGGTAAGTGTGGAGAAAAGCCCGTGATTAAAGGTAGCGGTGGGCGTTTTAGCTTTAAATTGTAGTGCCGTCTTAGCTCCCAGCGACATGCATTTAGATGTCAACGAAGAGAGCATGAACGCTGAAAAATTTATCAATTTTTTGCAAAATCTACGTCAAGATACAGGCTGTCCGATTTTCGTGATTGCCGATAATGCATGTTACCATCACAGAAAAAAGTACAGGCGTTTCTGGAAACTCAACAGTGCGAGATTATGATGGCTTTTTTACCCGCCTATTCACCCGAACTAAATCCAGATGAGAAAGTTTGGTATCATGCCAAGGCTGAAGTAGGAAAAAACCCCATTAAGAGCAAGCTAGAAATGGAAAAACTCATTCATTCTGCTATGCTATCCTTAGAACTGTTCCTTCATTGCCTTAGCTTATTCTGGATTAAGGCTTAACAAGCTTATAGTAACCGATACGCTGTGCCAGGTTTTTAATGAGTTGGGATTTCTCGTATGTTTTACGTGTAAGTTCCTCGAACGGGATGGGTGCTTGCGAAGCTAACACTTCCACCGGTTCCGGAAAATCACCTGCATTAACAGCTTCAGGTATCCACCATTTGGCAATTCCCCCGCCGTGGAAGCATTTCATTGTGCTAAACCGTTCGGTTCGCAATATCGTGCGGCCAGATACACCAAAGCGAACAAGCAAACGATTCCTCTGCGAATTGCGCCAGCAATGCCAATGTTCAGGATTCAGATAACCTCCACCGACACGCATCGCCAATGCAGCCCAAACGATGGATTCAACGTGCATAGAACGTGGCAAACTTGTACCGCCAAGTTGACCCACTAACCAGTCTAACCATTCAAGATCGAGGTTGTTGCATGATTGTGCTACGCCGATATCGGTATGATGAGCCAAACGAATGCCATTGTCGTAAGCTCGAACAACCACCTCGTGCGGCAGCAAGCAACTAGGAGGCTGGTGCATTAACAGCAGGCCACTGGCAGGTGTGGGTTCAAAACGGAAATGATTCGGGAAATAGAGGTCTGGGTCGAGGATGACCATTTCTTCATCGGGCTGTGCGAATAAAATCGGATCAGTGATCTTGCGCCAGCATGGATGACCGAAGCGAAAAGAAGCTAGATGCGGATAAGGTGCCAGCAAAGTCAACGCACGTTCATCGGCTTCGGCCTGTGAGTATACCCGCCAACTGTTTTGTGATGGAATATGCAGCTTTTCCATAGCCTCGGTCAGTATGGATTTATCGGCTGCTGTATCAGTGATTAAAGTCAGATCGAAGTTATCAAGGCAGCGCACAGCCAAGCTCTCGAAGGCCTTCTCGGCATAAGGCAGAGAGTTGGCTCCGAGGATGCAATACAACTTACGACGAGGTGATATTTCACTGTATAGATTCATCAAGCTCTCCTTATTTACTGTAGATCTCCACTGGGTGAGTACAGATCGTTTGTGGGGTTATAAATTATAATTTTGTTAGTTAATTGTTTCACAAAGAATATAAAATAGCCATACCTTGGTAAGCTATTCAGAGCATTATTAAAAGTTCAGCAAAGTAAATCTATACTTTCTTGTAAACCCAAAAACTCCGTGATACATTTAACTAATATAGACGTGTCTGAAAACTATTTTAAATGGCTAACTAATTAAGTAACTCAGGTAAAATTATAGACGCGTTTGAAAGTATTTGTATATTCGGTTTGATAACCTTAATTAAGGACCCACACTATATGCGGTCATTTCATTTAGCAATTACACCTTCTGTACCTGTATGGAAATCGGGTGACTTATTAATCTTCGATCTCAAATTTTATAATGGGATGTTATTGTATGTTGAAAAATGGCCTGGTGACGTGTCTTGCATTATCTCATTAAGCACCGAACCACTTCCTGAATTTGGCGTCATAACTATAAGTTACAATGAGCTCCCGTTTAAGTGTATTACTTTAATTGAAAAGGAATTAATAACTGCAGCTCATTTACAGGGCGTTTCTATTGTGCTTGCGTCTGGCGACTCTGAAAATCAACTTCATCTGAGCAGGTTATGTAAAACAGAAAACATAAAATGTGTCTATATCATTGAATATATACCCGAGACTCGATATCAAATAGCTGCATTAAGTACCTCGAACCCAATCGTAAAATTACGTAGGTTTTTCTATATATGGGAAAAAGAAAGAAAAAGAGTGGCTGCTTTTAAACTTTGCGACGGTCTGCAATCAAACGGCGTTCCTGCTCATAGTGAATACAGTGAAGTAAAAAATAATTTATTATTCTTCGATACCCGCGTTTTTGAAAACCAGATAATAAAAGATAATGAATTAGAGCAAAGAGTTAGTTACTTATCTGAATATAAGCCACTGCGTATTGCATTTTCAGGCCGGTTGATCCGGATAAAGGGCGCTGATCATCTTGTCAAATTTGCCTTTAAATTAAAACAAATCAATATTCCCTTCCATCTAAATATTTATGGCACAGGTGAATTAGAGACAGAAATGAAAGAGTTCATTTCTAAACATCATCTTCAAAATGATATTTCTATGCTAGGAGCAGTTGATTTTTATAAAATACTCATTCCTGAGCTTAAACAGACAGTCGATCTTTTTGTGTGCTTACATAGGCAAAGCGATCCCTCTTGTACCTATTTGGAAACATTGTCCTGTGGTGTACCGATAGTCGGGTACAAAAACAGAGCATTTTCCGGTCTATTGGAGATTTTCGATGTTGGGTGGGGAGCTGAATTAAACGATCTTGATGAAATCTGTAAAATTGTCGCTGATTTGAATAGTAATAGAGCTGAGCTGATCGAAAAATCGAAAAACAGCGTAGCTTTTGCTCGCAATCATGATTTTGAAGCTACTTTTCAAAGGAGAATTGATCACCTTCTCTCGACTGTCAATAGCAAAAGATAATTCATTTGATACCAGTACTTGAATGTTACTAAACTGGCGACATATAAAAACAAAGAAAAAGAGCCTTTTAACTAATTGGGTATATCATGAAAAAAACTAAAAACATTCGTGTATTGTTATCCGCTTATCAATGTGGTTCAGGGATGGGTTCAGTATCTCAAATTGGTTGGGAGTGGTATCAGCGATTAAGTAAGGTTTGTCAAATTACGTTATTGACTCATATTCGTAATCGAGAAGCATTGGAAGCGTCAGGTATTCCTGTAGAGGACTCGTCTGTCATTTTTATTGATACTGAGTGGTTTGCTGGGCCATTATATCGTTTTGCCTCTTTTTGTTTTCCTCGGAGTGAGCACCCACGGTTCCTTGTTGCCTCACTTGATTTTTTTGTTTATGACTGGCTTGCCGTTCGAAAAGCTAGTCAGTTGATAAAGAGTGGGCAAGATTGGGATGTCGTGCATGAGGTAACTCCTGTATCACCCATGGCTGCTACAAGGTTATATAAATTGGGAATACCATTAGTGCTGGGTCCTTGGAATGGCGCAATGGCTTCTCCTACAACATTTCCCGAAATTATGAAGGCTGAGTCAAAATGGTTATACCCCCTTCGCAATTTTGGTCGAGTCATTGATTTTCTGATTGGATCTACACGAAATGCTGCTTTAATTCTAACGGCAACAAGATCTACTTTGGCGGGAATATCGGCAGGCAATCGGTCGAAGTGCCGATTTTTACTTGAGAATGGTGTTGATTTAAATTTATTTAAATTTCAGGAATGGCCATCTGCTCCTTCGGATAGTAATCCTTTACATATTGTATTTGTTGGGCGTTTACTGCCCTTCAAAGGCGTTTCGATGTTATTGGAAGCATTAAAAGCAGTAAGTTTTCCGGTCCAACTAACAATCGTTGGTGAAGGGCCAGAGCGAGTTAATTTAGAAAGATTGACGGCTGAATTCGGGATAAGTGAAAAGGTTGAGTTTACGGGTAATTTGCCGTTAAAAGAGATCGGTAAAATTATGCAACAAGCGCATGTGTTTTGTCTCCCGTCAGTACGTGAATCGGGTGGTGCAGTATTACTGGAAGCAATGGCAGTGGGTCGTCCAGTTATCGCAATTGATTTTGGCGGTCCGGCTGAAATTGTGGACGAAGGTGTAGGTGTTAAGTTACCGGCAACTGGCAAAGCCGATGTTGTACAAGGTTTGATTAAACAATTTGAAAGTGTGCGACAACAGCCGGAAGTCTGGAAAGTTCGCGGAGAAGAAGGTCGCCTGCGGGTTGAAAATAATTATAGCTGGGATGCTAAGATTGCTAGAGCTATCGAGTTTTATGGTGAATTAATCGGGTCAAAATCATGACTCAAAGCATCGCATATTTAGTAAGCCAATATCCAGCTTACTCTCATACCTTTATTTTGCGTGAAGTCCAGCAACTTCGTCAATTTGGCGTTTCAATTGTTGTTGCTTCAATCAATTTACCTGATCGATCATTTGAGAAGCTAACCGATACCGAAAGAAATGAGGCTGAACACACGTTTTATGTTAAGTCACAAGGTCTTTTAAAAGCCTTAATTGCTTTAGGGAAGACATTGTTTCTGAATCCGGTTGGATTCATAAAAGGTTTAAAGCATGTCGTTAAGTTAGGTGGTTGGGATATTAAGCGTTTGCTATACCATGTTTTTTATTTAGTAGAAGCGATGCTTTTAGGTCATTGGATGCGGTCACAAAAGATAACCCATTTGCATGTACATTTTGCAACACCGGCGGCTTCAGTCGGTATGCTGGTTAAAACGGTATTTGGTTACAGTTTTTCTTTTACCGTGCATGGACCAGACGAGTTTTATGATGCGCCTGGCTATAATTTACCTGAAAAAATATTAACGGCTGATTTTGTTTTTTGTATTAGTCATTATGCGCGTAGCCAAGTGATGAAGTTGTCTCCTGTACAGGCTTGGCCAAAGTTTGATATCTGTCGTTTGGGTGTAGATCCAGAGAGATTTAAGCCATCAACTAAGGCTAAAAAAGCTGAGATATGTAATTTACTCTGTGTCGGTCGATTGACTTCAGCCAAAGGACAAGCCATTTTGCTGGAATCATTAACTAAATTAAAAAATGAAGGTGTTTTTTGCACCCTAACATTTGTAGGGATGGGGCCGGACGAGCAAAGCTTACGTGAATATGCTGAATTATTAGGTATTGGTTTACAGGTAACTTTTACTGGTGCAGTCGATCAGGACCATATTCTCGATTACTATAAAGTCGCTGATATTTTTGTATTACCTAGTTTTGCGGAAGGCTTGCCGGTGGTATTAATGGAAGCAATGGCAATGGAAATACCGTGTATAACAACTGCTATAACGGGTGTTCCAGAGCTTATTTTAAGTGGGCAGAATGGGTTGCTAGTTCCTGCATCCGATACTGATGGATTAACCAACGCCATTAGGCTATTAGAGGGTGATCCAGTTTTACGTCAACAATTGGGTAAGGCAGGAAGAAAAACAGTCCTGGCTGATTATGATTTGTATAAAAACGTGCATTATCTCTTTGAAAGGTTATCTTTACGTCTTGAGAAATTAGAGTTATAAGTTAGAAATCACCTTTAGGGTGTGAATGTATGTTTTGAATGACTAGTTTGATACAGGGGTGTGGATTTACATGATTACGACTTTAGTTTTTCTTATCCTGTTGTTGGCAAAGACATTGATACTTTGTTTAACACTACCGGGCACGTTGGAGTTACTAGTCCTAACCCTTGCCGCATTAGTACCAAAGAAATGTTTGGTCTTAGATTATTCAATCAGTAAAATAGCTTTACCTAAATTAGCTGTTGTTATACCTGCACATAACGAAGTCAATGGCATAGCCTCCTGTATTAAAAACCTGCAAGCTAGTTTGAACCAGGCTTCAAATTGTGATTTGGTTGTTATTGCTGACAATTGTCAGGATGAGACTGCAGATCGGGCTAAAAGCGCAGGCGCTCGGGTTTTAATTCGCCAAGACGATGTTAATCGAGGCAAAGGTTACGCACTGGATTATGCTTTTACAGTTTTGTTGGCAGAAGATTATGATGGTTTTTTAGTGATTGATGCGGATAGTCGTGTAGATGAACCATTAATCAGTGATTTCCAATTTGCTTTTGCACAAGGTCAGGATGCTCTTCAATGTCGTTATCGTATCTCAAACCCCGATGATTCTCTTAAAACCAGACTCCAATATATTGCCTGGTTAGCATTTAATGAATTACGCTTATTGGGTCGCGAGAAGTTGAATGTTTCAGTGGGTCTTTTGGGTAATGGGTTTGCATTAAGCCGAAAGGTTCTCGAAGCAGTGCCCTACAAAGCGGGAACTATTGCAGAAGATATGGAATACCATTTACGATTAGTTGATGCTGGTTATCAAGTACATTTTCTTGATACGGTGACTGTTTATGCTGACACCCCAAACCAGGATGCAAATGCTGCTGTGCAGCGGACACGTTGGGAAGGGGGTAGATTTAGGCTGATTATTGACCATGTTCCCGCTTTATTTATGGGTGTGCTTCGAGGCAAGTTAAACTTGTTTGAGCCATTGGCTGAGCTATTATTGTTACCTTTAGCCTTTCATGTAGTGCTGCTTTTGTTGACTTTGCTTATCCCCATCACACTTCTTCAATATTACGCAATTGTTGGACTTTTACTCGTCTGCCTGCATGTCTTGATCGCTATTTTGTTGGGTGGTGGTGGGTTAAAGGATATTAAAACACTGCTAACAGTGCCTTTTTATATACTTTGGAAACTTACTTTGTTGACCAAGTTGTGGCGTAATACGCGTGTAAATGCTCAATGGCAACGTACGGATAGAGAGGATTCATGAAATTATTATCAGTTTTTATAGTGACCTATAACAGTGCTCCATTACTGCGTTTTTGTCTTGACAGTTTACGGGCACAAACCTTAGTGGATAATTTTGAAGTTATTGTGGTGGATAACGCTTCTCGAGATGAATCCGTGGCTATTATTCAAACAGAATATCCAGAGGTGCGCTTGATTGCCAGTGATGTAAATCTAGGCTTTGCAAATGCCAATAATAAAGCATTAGAGATAGCAACAGGGCGATATATTGTATTACTTAATCCAGATGCTGTGTTACCTGCAGATACTTTAGTCAGCGCTGTAAGTCTTATGGAAGATAATGTTGACGCTGGAATGGGCGGTGGTCTTTTACAAGATCCTCAAGGGAATTGGCAGCCTTCCGCCAGGCTATTCCCTTCTCTATTGAATGATGGGTTGACGATATCTGGCTTAGCTTATCATTTTTCAAATTCTCGATTTTTTGGTCGTTTTGATCGTTCATGGGCTGATCAATCAACTGCTGCAGCAGTTGATTGGGTGCCAGGTGCATTCGCAATCATACCTCGCAGTTTAGTAGAGAAAATCAGTCTTTTTGATCCCCGTTTTTTTCTGTACTACGAAGAAGTTGATTTATGTCGACGCATTCATCAAGCTGGTTTTAAAGTTTATTATTGGCCAGAACTGGTTATAACTCATATTGGTGGGGCTTCATCAGAAACAGTAGACGAGTTGGCTTTTTCAAGCTCTGGAAAGCAATTGACCTTGTGGCGTATGCGCAGCCAATTGTTATACTATCGAAAATGGCATGGCTTGGTATATAGTTGGTTTGTGAAAGCACTAGAACAAGGGTGGCATAGTTTGCGGGCCAGGCTTAACAGAAAAAGTTCACCTGATAAAGCAGCAGAATCGGATCGCATAGTACAGCTTTGGCAGCAAGCTTGGCAAGATACGCACGGTGGACTCAATTCACCAAAACAGCCTTGGTAAATCATATGTTTGAAAATATTCGTGAAGACTGGCGCACTTATGAAGGTGACTTATCTAAGCAAGGATTAAGTGTCATATTGATTTATCGATTCGGATGCTGGCGATACGGGATCAAACAAAGGTGGTTAAGATTGCCATTTTCGATCGTTTATAAAATGCTAAAGTTATTATCTCAAATGTTGACGGGCATTGAATTGCCTTGTGAAACGAAGGTGGGGCGGCGGTTTCTTATAGAGCATTTTGGAGATATTATAATAAGTGGTGACGCTGTGATTGGCGATGATGTAATTATTCGTAATGGTGTGACTATTGGTTTGAAGCGCACCGGAATACAGGGTGCGCCAGTCATTGGTAATCGTGTTGATATTGGTACAGGTGCAAAGATTCTGGGTGCTATTAAAATTGGCGATGATGTGGTAATCGGTGCGAACGCAGTAGTACTGCAAGACATTCCAGCTAATTCACTCGCGGTTGGAGTGCCGGCAAAGATTAAGCCTCGGGCATTGAAAACATCGAGCAAAAGCAATAATGTCTAATTTAAATGCAATGATACCTGGGCCGTTGGGTCAGAAAAGGAAGCCAGCTTATCTAAGGTCTTTAGTGCATTGGCTGTTTTTTGTGAAATCTTTGTTGCCACGTATCTTTGATTTTATAACCAGTCTATTGTTTATATTTTTTTTGTTCCCTCTGTTGCTTCTTAGAGGACTCTGTGGTTTTTTCCAAACGGGATCCGTTTTAAAAAGAGAAATATATGTAGGGCGGTTTCAACAAGAATTTGAACGATTATCTTTTGCTGGCTCCTTGCCGGGAAAAGACTTACCTGTATTACTAAACGTCCTTCGCGGTGATTTAGCTTGGGCGGGTCCAAGACCCATGACTCCTTCAGAACTCTTATTGTTGCCTCCAAATGCATTTTTTCGCTTTGGTATAACTCCAGGCATTATTTCCCCCTACTTACTTAGGAAAAAGATTGGTTTAGCGTACGAGGATGAACTGACTACAGACCATGAATTCTACTATAGTGCTACTGTAAAAGAAAATATTGGTCTGAGTCTACGAGGTGTGATTGGTACATTTTTGGGAGGTAAAGAGGCTAGACCAATGCCACCAATGTTGCATTTTTGGGGTATTGATATCGTTAACACCACTATGATAGAGGCTTTGGATTGGATTGAACAACAAATACAACAAAAGCTAAAAGTGATGCTTGCATTTGTTAATCCTGATTGTCTTAATATAGCTTACTCTAACACAGATTACCGAGGTATTTTGCAAGCAGCAGATCGTGTCTTACCCGATGGTATTGGAATTAATATTGGCTGTCGTATCCTGAATGAATCTCTAATGGCCAACATCAATGGTACTGATCTTTTTCCTAGATTATGTGAACGCGCGGCAAAAAATCGCTACGGTCTATTTTTATTAGGTGGCTTACCTGGCGTTGCAGAACTTGCCGCCCAAGCAATGCAGCTACGATATCCTGATCTTGTAATAGCGGGAACTCATGATGGTTATTTTAAAAAAGATCAAGAAAGCCAAGTGATTGAGTCAATCAATAAATCAGGAGCTGTTATATTATGCGTAGGTTTTGGCGCGCCTAAACAAGAATTGTGGTTAGCACGTAATCGTGAGATATTGCAGCCTAACGTTTGTTTAGGTGTGGGTGGTTTATTTGATTATTATTCTGGACGCATTCCGCGGGCGCCAATATGGGTTCGCGAAATCGGGTTGGAATGGACTTGGCGGTTGCTACAAGAACCGGGTCGAATGTGGAAACGCTATATAATTGGTAACCCTTTATTTCTTTATCGCGTATGGTTGCAGCGGCAGCAAGGGACAAAATTATGAATTCTGAGTTACAAAAAGAGTTACTGCATCGTTATAGCCGTCTATCCTTTTTTAGAAGTAATATTTCTTTACGTTTACAGTTTAAGCGTTTGCTTTGGTTGTCAGTGATTCGGGGGGCTTATTTTATTAAACGATTAATAGATATAGTTGCTTCCATATTATTGTTGATCATACTGATGCCCCTATTTATGATAATTATGTTACTCATTTATATCAATTCACCTGGACCGGTTTTTTATAAACAAACCCGCGTAGGTCGATGGGGTAAATTATTTACAATGTGGAAATTTCGGTCTATGTATCTTGATGCGGATAAACGATTGAAGGAAATTATGGCGGAAAATGAAATGACGGGGGGGGTTATTTTTAAGATGAAAAATGATCCACGGATAATCCCTATTGGTCGTTTTATCCGAAAAGCATCAATTGATGAATTACCGCAATTATGGAATGTTTTAAAAGGGGATATGTCCTTGGTTGGTCCTCGACCTGCGCTTCCTAGTGAAGTAAATCAATATTCCCTGCAAGATCGCCAACGACTGGAAGTGATTCCAGGTATAACGTGTATTTGGCAAGTTTCTGGGCGATCTAATATCCCTTTTCCGCAACAGGTTGAGCTTGATACTGAATATATCCAGTCACAATCGCTGCTTCTTGACCTAAAGCTTTTATTAAAAACAATTCCCGCAGTATTGTTAAGCCGGGGAGCCTACTAATGGATGTAATAATTTTCGCGGATCGAAAAGGACAAGAACTTTTACCATTAACCGATGAATGTAGCATAGCTTTATTACCATTAGCCGGAAAAATGGTCTTGGAGCATACACTGGACGCGTTGGTTGGCGTTGGTATTCGTGAAGCTCATGTGGTTTTGTCTCCCTATGTTGAGCAGGTTAAAGCGGCATTTGGTAATGGTGAACGCTGGGGGATGACTTTAACGTATAGCGTAAGTCGTGGTGAGGGATTTTCTATACAGGAAGAGTTAGCGCGAATTCAAAAAACTTTGGTACCGCCTTTTTTAGTGCTCCGAGGGGATATTATTCGCAGCGGAGAGCTTAAAGATTTCTTGCAAAAGGCAGAAGAAATAAAGTCAGCAAGCGTGCAAGCATTGTACGGTGGTGAAAATGCATATATGACTCTCTGCTATGATCCGTTAAATGCTGATTTTGATAGTTTAAAATGGGCTGAGTCAAAACAGCAAGTTTCAACACTGGCTAGCGTCGATGTTGCCGGTGTTGTGGCGAGACTTGATTCGCTAAAGGATTTTCATCAAGCCAATCTGGATGCAGCGTCTGGAGAAAAAATGACATTATTGATTCCAGGTCGTCAAAGTGCATTGGGACTTACTCAGGGACGTAATACTGAGGTATACCCACAAAACTTAAAGCAGGGTATCGCCTTGATTGGTTCAAATTGCCATCTACATTCTTCAGTTGAACTTTTAGGTCAGGTTGTCATTGGTGACAACGTTATTGTTGATCGTCGAGCCACCATCGAATCATCCGTTATATTGCCCCATACTTATATTGGCGAGTTGGTTGAAATACGCAATGCAATTGTTAGAGGAAATGACTTGATTCGCGTAGATAATGGATCGATCATGAAAATTAGTGACACGTTTTTGCTCGCCGATCTTAAAACTACGACTATCAATAATGGTTTAAGTGTTTTTTTTAATCGTTTTGCTGGTGTATCGATACTATTAATAAGCCTGCCGTTATGGCCATTAGCCTTAGGTCTAAGTTTGTTGAAAAAACCAGGCAGGCCTTATAATAGGTATTGGTTACGAGGAAACAAAAAAGAATTAAATGATTTTGGTATACCTGAACGTGCGGAGTTTTCGGTAGGGGAATGGAATGTAGATTCGCCAGTACTTCGATATTTACCACGGATTCTGGCGGTTGTAAGTGGAGACCTTAATCTGGTAGGCGCTTTGCCGGTTAGTCTTGAAACAGCATCTCAACGAACCGAAGACTGGGAGAAGCTTGCAGATCGAGCACCTGCCGGACTACTGGGACCAACGCAACTAAATCTATCAGTAGACGCAACTGACGATGAAAAATTGATGAGCGATTCATTTTATGCTGCTCATTCCGATTTTCGACAGGATTTACGATATATAGTGCAATCTGTAAAATCATTGTTTTCAAGTAAAGCCTGGTTTAAAGAAAAATAAAAAATCTATTTTACTAATAGAGAAAGCCAATTATATTTGAGTAACTTAAGATGACAGAAAATATAAGTGCCACTGATATCATCACTTTAAAAATAGTCAGCGACCCTAAAAATGTTTCCCCACTTGGAGAGGCTATTAATGCTCTTTGTCTTTATGCAACTAATAGTGAAATATGTGCCCATGATATTCAACTTGCGGTAGTTGAGGCGCTGAACAATGTTATTTTGCATGCTTATAAAAGTCAGACAGGCAATGATATTATTGTGCAATGGAGTCAAACAACGGATTGTTTATATGTTGAAATAATTGATTTTGGGATATCAATGATCACAATGCCTGCAGGTTCATTGCCTGTATTTGAGGCAGAAAGTGGGCGAGGATGGTGGATTATTAATGCTTGTGTGGATGAATACTATTATAAGGTCGTGGAGTGTGTCGAAAGAGAACGGGTTTGTAGCCCATTACCCAAAGGCGATGGATTGGAAGCTATATCAGTTAAATCAGCCAAAAATACTTTGACCCTAATCAAACACTTTTAACAAGCTGGATAATAAACCAGCCATGCACTTATTAAATATTTTTTGTCATAAGTGTTTTTATATATAACCAGGAAATAATTATGATTTTACATGAACAAAAGCACAACGATATTGATGTTCTAGAGTTATCCGGTCGCTTCATTATGGCTGATACACCAGAAGTTCGGAATCGTTTAAATGATATGATAAAGGAGGGAAGCGGTAAGCTTATTATTGACTTGGAAAAAGTCACCTTTATCGATTCAAGTGCTTGCGCCGTTCTCATATCAGCATTTAAGAATATGCAAATAAAATCAGGCCGATTAGTTTTAGTGACCAGTCCGGTTGTGCAGTCTTTAATCGAGTTGACTCGCCTTCATACCATTTTTGAAATTTTACCTAATTTACCAAGTGCCTTAAATGCTTTGGAATAAAAATAATACTGGGCACTAGCGGAAGATTTGGGTTTTTGATAATTCTGGTTGGTTATCCCCAAAGCTGAGGGATAACCAAGTCTTTAATCTTCCACACGCTTTCATTTTCTTTTTTTTGTCACTTTTATTTTTGGTGTATCTGTTAGCTCAAAAACAATCTTCTCAAGCTCAGTGATAGCCCTTAACGTTTCTTTATGTAATGGGTGGCGTATGTTATTGGCGGGATGCAGATAATTTTCTCTACAATCATCCAAAATGCGTTGAGCGTCTTTTAGTATCAGATTCATAAGATCACCAATCAAAGGTAAATAATTGAAAGGGGTTATTTAAAGTTAATTTAAATGAATACTACCTGAATGAGGAGTGAAGTCTGAAAGAAGAATAATGTATCGGTATTCGTTCTTTTGAGTGGCTCATGACGGAAAATCTCTATCATGTTAATATCTACCTTTTTTAACTGTTAACCCCGATGTCTGAAAACTATTCAATGGAACATGATTATTCACTGGATGCTCTGAAAGTTCCTCCCAATTCTATACAAGCCGAACAATCTGTCTTAGGGGGATTGATGCTTGATAATCAAACGTGGGATTCGATAGCGGACAAAGTAGTTGAGACAGATTTTTATCGGCGTAGCCATCAGCTTATTTTCAGGAAGATAGAAGAGTTAGCCGAAAAACAGATTCCCTTTGACGTGATTACCTTATCGGATGCATTAAAAGGCATTGGTGAATTGGAAAATGTCGGCGGGCTGGGTTATTTGATTATGCTGGCTAAGGATACGCCCAGTGCGGCAAATATTGTTGCTTATGCGAATATTGTTAGAGATCGATCAGTCTTACGTCAATTAATTCATATTGGCACAGAAATATCAGACTCAGCTTTTAACACCGATGGGCGGGATACGGCAGAGTTATTAGAGAATGCAGAGCGACAAGTTTTTCAAATAGCTGAACAACGGCAAAAAGGGCAAGGTGGTGGTTTTATATCGATAAAGTCATTACTTGCCCAAGCCGTCGATAAGATTGAAACCTTATTTGAGCAAGAAGGTGCCATTACCGGTGCGAGTACCGGGTTTACCGATTTTGATAGCTTAACCTCTGGCTTACAACCGTCTGATTTGATTATAGTGGCCGGTAGACCTTCTATGGGTAAAACCACCATTGCCATGAATATGGCAGAAAATATTGCTTTAAAATGCGGTAAACCAGTTGCAGTATTTAGTATGGAAATGCCAGGCGATTCCTTGGCTATGCGGATGATGTCTTCATTAGGTCGAATAGATCAAAATAAAGTCAGAACCGGTAAGTTAGAAGATGACGACTGGCCACGCTTAACATCCGCTATTAATATTCTGGCAGGAACGCAATTATTCATAGACGATTCACCAGCCCTCACGCCAACTGAAGTTCGTGCAAGAGCAAGGCGTTTAGCACGAGAACATGGCCAGTTAGGCTTGATTGTGGTGGATTATCTGCAATTAATGCAATCACCCTCCAGCGGTGATAATCGGGTACAACAGATTTCAGATATTTCCAGAGGCTTAAAAGCGCTGGCAAAAGAATTGAATGTACCGGTTGTTGCTTTATCACAGTTAAATAGAAACTTAGAACAACGCCCTAATAAACGTCCGGTGATGTCGGATTTGCGTGACTCAGGTGCTATTGAGCAGGATGCAGACTTGATTGTCTTTGTGTACCGTGATGAGGTTTATAACGAAGATAGCCCTGATAAAGGTATTGCTGAAATAATTATTGGTAAGCAACGAAATGGGCCTTTAGGGACAGTGCGTTTGACATTTTTGGGACAATATACCCGTTTTGAGAACTTTGCAGGCAGTCCCTATAGTTCTGGAGATTATGAATGACCCCCGCTGCCTATGCAGTTTTAAATTTAGAAGCTGCGCAGCATAATTTGCAAAAAGTACGTGGCTACGCACCCGCTTCAAAAATAATGGCAGTGATTAAAGCCAATGGCTATGGGCATGGTTTGTTGCGTATAGCGGATGCTTTAAAATCGGTTGATGGCTTTGCTGTGGCAAGGGTTGATGAAGGTGTCCGTTTGCGTAGAGCCGGCATAAATGGCCGTATTGCCGTTTTGGAAGGCTTTACCTGTGTTGAAGAATTAAATGAACTCTTGCTCTATCAACTCGATGCGGTGGTACACTCAATTCAACAGGTTGAAATCTTTGAAAGTAGAAACGAGCAACAGCAGATAGCTATCTGGCTGAAAATGGATACAGGCATGAATCGTTTGGGTTTTAAAGCCTACGAGTTTGAGTCTGTCTATCGACGTTTAAAGTACTGTTCGATTATTTGTCAGCCGATAAACTTTATAACGCATTTAGCGAATGCGGACGAAAAACAGGATGGAACCACTCCAAAACAAATTCAATTATTTAATAATACTATCGCAAGGATTGAACCGAACTCAGATTTTAAGAACGAGTGCAGTATTGCAAATTCGGCAGGTATTATAGCTTGGAAAGAAGCGTTAAGTGATTGGGTCCGCCCTGGCATTATGTTGTATGGAATTTCTCCGTTTCCCGAGAGTACAGGCAAAGACTTGGGATTAAAACCCATTATGAGTCTACATTCCCGGTTGATTGCGGTAAAGTCGTTAGCAAAAGGGGATAAAGTGGGTTATTCAGGGTCTTGGGTCTGTAAGAAACCAACCACTCTAGGCGTTGTTGCGATAGGTTATGGGGATGGTTATCCACGTTATGCTAAAGCCGGTACGCCCGTATTAGTGAATGGTCAGCGTGTGCCTTTGATCGGTAGGGTTTCAATGGATATGATAACCGTTGATCTTGAAAGTCAGGCACAAGCCAAACCGGGCGACCCAGTGACTCTCTGGGGCGAAGATTTAGCCGTTGAAGAAATTGCCCGGTGCGCTGACACAATACCTTACACATTAGTCTGTGGTATTACCCAGCGTGTACAGATTGTTGAAAAATCGACTCATGTTGATGAACAGTAGTCATACCGAAACATAAGCCACAAGACTTTTATAGTAAAATGCAAATTCGATTCTACTTAGGTTCATTGATATGAATAATGATTTATTTCTTTATGATACTGAACGCTTTAAGACCGTTGCCTCAGATGATACCGTCAAGCAGGGTTTGGCGTATTATTCTGAGAATAGAGTCTTCGCTTTGGATGTTCAGGATAATATATTAACTGCCCAAGTAGAAGACACAGACGTTGATAACCCTTATTGGATAGAACTGACTCAGGATGAAGAAAATAATCTCAGTGTCAGCTGTGATTGTGCAGAGCAGGGTGTTTGTAAACATGCCATTGCCGCCCTGTATAGCTACGCAGAACACTTTGGTTATGATGACAGCAAGATTTTAGGCAGTGCCGTCGAAGAGGCTATTTTAGAACGGATAAAAAAAGGCCGGAATGAAGTTAACGTTAAGTTAATCAGTGGTAATTTAGGCTTTGGTATTTGGCAAGCGACTTCCATTATTTCAGCGACTCATACAAAGAAATCTTATCTGGTACAAATTCGTTCACTGGATCAACGCCTCAATTATTGTTCCTGTCCAGATTTAGCGACTAATCGTTTAGGCACCTGTAAACATATTGAAGCGGTGTTACATTACGCCAGGAAAAGACCCGGCTATAAAGACTTAAAGGCGGCAGGGTCCCCACTTTCATTTGTTTATCTGACGTGGGAATCAGCCACTCGTCCTATTATTCGCTTATATAAAACGGCGCAGATAGATGCCGATGTGTTAGCGTTATGCACAGAATACTTTAATGAAGACGGTGTTTTCAGTGCCCGTTTACCTGAAGACTTCTTTCGTTTTGCTGACCAGCTTTTAGGGCGAGAAGATATATTCGTTGGGGAAGATGCGCTTCGATACGTGCGCCAATGTGCAGAAGACGCGGCACAAGCCGTGCGATCTCAACAGATTACTCAAGACATTCTCCGGGCTAATGGTATTTTGCCCGGTATTAAAGCCCGACTGTTTCCTTATCAAACAGAAGGTGTGGCCTTTTTGGCGTCACGCGGTCGCGCCTTATTGGCGGATGATATGGGTTTGGGGAAAACCTTACAAGCGATTAGTGCGGCTTCCTGGCTGAATGAGCATGCAGGAGTCAAGAAAATTTTAATTATCTGTCCTGCGTCATTAAAACATCAGTGGGCAAGAGAAATTGAAAAGTTTACTTCACATTCATTACAAATCATCCAGGGTGTAGCAGAAAATCGCAGCGTACAATATCGGGCTGACGCGCTATTTTTTATTGCTAATTATGAATTAATTCTCCGGGATCAAAGTGTTATTAATGAAATGCTAAAGCCGGATTTGGTGATAGTAGATGAGGCGCAACGCATAAAGAATTGGCGTACTAAAATGGCTTCAGCTATCAAGCTGATTTCTTCACGTTATGTGTTTGTATTGAGCGGTACTCCACTAGAAAATCGACTGGAAGATTTATACAGTTTACTGCAAGTGGTTGATGCCAGAGTACTCGGGCCTTTATGGCTGTGTTTATTAGAGTTTCATGTCACAGATGAACGCGGTAAAGTCATTGGATATCGCAACTTATCAGAATTAAGGCGACGCATTGCTTCGGTGATGTTAAGGCGTAATCGCAGTTTAGTGAGTGATCAGTTGCCAGACAGAACAGAAGTCTGGCTGGATATTCCTTTAGATAAGAAGCAGGTTGAATTACATAATTCAGCGATGACAGCCGCCGGTTTATTGGCAAAGTTAGCGAAGCGTCGACCATTAACACCGGGCGAACAAAATCGAATGATGTCTGCTTTACAGCAGGCGCGGATGGCGTGTGATGCGGCCGGGTTAGTGGATAAAGAAACCCAGGGTTCACCTAAGCTGGATGAATTGGCGCGCTTGTTAGAAGAACTCTGTTTACAAAGTAATCATAAAGTCGTGATTTTTTCGCAATGGGCGTTAATGACAGAAATGGTACAGTCATTAGCTACATCTATGGGATTGGGTTTTGTCCGTTTACATGGTGGGGTGCCGACCCACAAGCGTGGCGAGCTGATGGATAAATTTCAGCAGGACGATGCGATACAACTTTTTATTTCTACGGATGCAGGGGGGATTGGCTTAAATTTGCAAGCGGCAACCGTGTTGATTAATTTAGATATGCCCTGGAATCCAGCGGTTCTTGAACAGCGCATTGCACGTATACACCGATTGGGACAAAAACAGAAGGTACAGATATTTTTATTGTTGGCAGAAGATTCTTACGAGCAACAAGTGGCTAAACTGGTCAAAGGCAAGCGGGATTTATTTGATAACGTGATCAGTCCAGAAGCAACAGAAGATGTGGTTGGCGTTTCTAAAAAGTTATTGCAAGTCTTGATTGATAATTTGGTTGCTGACGAGCCGGTTGATACTGATTCTGCTGAAGTGGATTCCGACAACCCGGTTGATACTCATGGCTCTCTTGAGATCACGCCGCCTGACACTCTGGGAGATGAAGAACCTGCACCAACTGCCAGTGAAGCGGTCGTTAAAAAATCGAATAGTGAAAGTATTGACGACGAAACGCCCATTCGGCGGATGATAGAAAAAATACAACATGCCCTCAAGACGCGAATTGTTCGTATTATGGGAGCCGGTGGTGGCTTATTGGTCGTGGTTAATCACGCTCATGAGGGTGATGATGAAGAGGCTAGCTATTTATCTGTACCCGGTGTGCCGGTGGTTATTATTGACTCTAAAACCTTGGCCAGTCTACAGCGTTTAGGCACGGCTTCGCCGGTTGCAGATGCTCATTTACTGTTTGAACCCGACGTGGACGAACAAAAAACGGTCAGTCCACTCTTTAAATCAGCAGAAGCAAAACTACGTTCTGCGGAAATATTGATGGAACAGCAAGCCACCGCCGGCGTGATGGACTTATTAGCCTCCGCTATGTTAATGATGGCCGTTGATAAAGCCGGACTGGCTCAAGTTCCCCCTATGGACTCTGCCGTTTTGTGGTTATACAGTGAAGCCTTACCACAACAACTATTAAATCAGGAACAAGTCGCTGCTATTGTCCGCGCCTTGTCTTTAAGTCATAATCCAGAAGTGCCTTTAACTTTACTGGAACAAGTATTGGCTGATGCCCGGTTATTATGTGCCACAGCAACTGCGCCATCATGATAAATTACATACCTTGTGAATTAAAGACCCTTTATAAACAGGATATCCTTGAAGTTGCCATAGTGGGTGACTGGGTGCTTGATGCAGACCCACCTTCGCTAGAGCCTCTCTTAGCTGAAATGACAAGTTCGGGGATTAAGAGACTTGTTTTTTCCACGAAAAGCTTAGGGCGTTGGGATAGTTTGTTAATGACTGATCTTATTAGTCTGATTGATCAGGGTGCAAAACAGGCGATTCACGTTGATACGACAACCTTGCCTGAAGGTATTCAAGGCTTGTTAAGTCTGGTTTATGCAGTGCCTGAGCGCGTGGGTGCAAGGCGACAAAATACTAAAATACCCTGGCTTGAAACTATTGGAAATGGCGCATTGCATTTCGTTAAAGAAACACATGACTTAATTGTGTTTATTGGTGAAACAGCATTAAGCGTTGCGGCTTTAACACGCGGTAAAGCCCGTTTTCGATGGATTGATTTATGGATGAATATTCAAAACTGCGGGCCATCGGCCTTACCTATTATTACCTTAATCAGTTTATTGGTTGGATTAATTCTGGCTTTTGTGGGGTCGGTTCAATTAGCGTTGTTTGGCGCACAAATCTATATTGCTAATCTGGTGGGTTTGGGAATGACCCGGGAAATGGGTGGCTTAATGGCGGCAATTATTATGTCAGGGCGGACCGGGGCCGCCTATGCCGCGCAGTTGGGTACCATGCAGGTTAACAGTGAAATTGATGCTCTTAAAACAATGGGCTTTCAACCAATGGAGTTTTTGGTGTTACCGCGGATGATCGCGCTTATCCTGGTGATGCCACTGCTGTGTCTGTATGCTGATATGATGGGTATCGTGGGTGGGGCAATGGTTACCGTTGGTTTCTTTGACGTATCTCTGGTTGAATATCTACATCGTACCGTAGAATCCGTACATTTAATGGACTTGATGATTGGAATTTTCAAGTGTGCTGTGTTTGGAATCTTGATTGCTCTGTCTGGCTGCATGAGGGGCATACAATGTGGGCGGAGTGCTTCCGCAGTGGGGGAAGCCGCGACTTCAGCCGTGGTGACCGGGATTGTTTTTATTGTGATGGCTGATTCATTAATGACCTTAATCTGTAATCGTCTAGGTATATAGTATGACAGCACCGTGCCTGACTATTAAAAACATGACCATGGCCTATGGTCATTTTATTATTCAACAGGATCTGGATTTTACGATTAATCGGGGGGATATTTTTATAATTATGGGTGGGAGTGGTTGCGGTAAAAGTACCTTACTCATGCACTTAATTGGTTTACAGCACCCGTACAAGGGAGATGTGCTTTATGGTGAAGAGAGTCTCTGGCAAGCCGACGATCCAACCCGCAAACGTATTTTGAAACAAACCGGTGTGCTATTTCAAAGTGGCGCGTTATTAAGTTCAATGACATTGGCAGAAAATATAGCCTTGCCGATCGCTGAATATACCAAGCTGGGGTCACGGCGAATTCGCCAGATTGTTTCTTATAAACTGGCCTTGGTAGGTTTGGCGGGATTTGAAGATTATTATCCTTCAGAAATTAGTGGCGGGATGCAAAAACGTGCCGGTTTGGCGCGAGCTATGGCGCTGGACCCAGAGATTCTGTTTTTTGATGAACCCTCCGCAGGCTTGGATCCTATCAGTGCCAAGTTACTGGATGATTTGATTCTTGGTTTACGTGATAATTTGGGTGCGACGGTGGTCATGGTGACGCATGAATTAGCCAGTATCTTTGCGATAGGTACCAATTCAGTCTTTCTGGATGCCGAAACCAAAACCATGATAGCCGGTGGTGCACCTAAAAAGTTATTGGCAGAATCGTTAGACCCCAAAGTGATTCGATTTCTAACACGGGGTGACGCAAACCATCCAGAAAACAATACTCACCCTCAGGATAGATATAACTCATGAGTAAACCCGTTAATCCCTATACTATCGGTGCCTTTCTGGTCGGTTCACTGACGCTGTTAATCATTGCGGTTTTGGTTTTTGGTGGTGGCACGTTTCTCAAGAAAAAAATTGAGTATGTCATTTATTTTGATTCAGCATTAAATGGATTAAATATCGGTGCACCCGTCAAGTTACAAGGCGTACAAATTGGTACCGTTAAAGAAATTTCGCTGGAGATAAGTCAAAAGGCAAAAGATATTATTAAGCCGGTCGTGATTGAAATTGATCCTACAGCGGTTTTAGATTCCGATGGACACCCGCTGCATGTGGCCAGAACCGAGGCAGAAAGTAAAGAAAACGCTAAGCAACTGATTGAATCGGGTCTTAAGGCACAATTACAAACCCAAAGTCTATTGACGGGCTTATTGTATGTAGAGTTTAATTTTTATCGTGATATGCCCATTAAGTTAACCGGGCTTAATTATAAAGGTCTACCCGAACTACCTTCTGTTCCAACGACCGTTGATCAAATTAAAGGTGCTGCTGAAGAAGCTCTGACCAGCTTTCGGCAATTACCCATTGAACAGATAGTAAATGATTTTGCCGCGACGGTAAAAGAGCTACGTGACATTGCTACCTCGGATGAATTAAAAGCTGATCGCGCGGCCTTAAGTAAAACCTTAAAAGAAACCGAAATGTTGATAGCGAGTTTGAATACGACGCTGATTCCTTTAGTCACTAACATGAATGGCGCTACATCAGATACACGCGTGCTGGTAAAGCAATTTAACCAGGAGATGATACCGCTATTAAAATCTACAGAAAAAACCTTAGAGACGGCAACGAATGTATTATTGGAATCCAGGCATGCAGTAGGAACTGTTGAGGCGCTTGCAGACCCGGGGGCACCCTTATGGCAATCCTTAGAAGCATTACGCGATGCAGCGCAATCGACAAAAAATTTAACTGATTATTTAGAGAGACATCCGGATTCAATTCTTTATGGAAAGGACTAAAGCGCTATGAAATTTTCTATTGATGGTTTAGCTCTAACACGAAGCCGTTTTATCGTACTGAGTGTGTTGGTTTTAGCGTCCCTTGCTAATGGCTGCACTAACAGTGCTAAGTCTATACAGTTTTACCGGTTGACTGCAGACGTTGAATTGACTAACACCCCTCACGTTAACAAGAAGGATAAAGGGCCAGTGGTCGGCTTAGGGCCTATCAGGATTCCAGACTATTTAAACCGGCCGCAAATCATAGTGGCGGTTACCCCTCATCAGTATTTACTTTCTGAAGATCATCGTTGGGCTGAACGCTTGGATCAGAATATCTCGCTCGCTCTTTATCAGGTACTCCCCAGTCAGTTAAATACGGATCGGCTAGTGCGTTATCCTTGGGCGCAGCGTGAGGTGGTCGATTATCAGGTGAGTATGGATATTATCGAATTTAATGTTGATGCTACCGGGCAAAGTCGATTGGTTGTGCAATGGTTTATCAAGCATAAGGATAATACTATTCTGGATAAACGCTCTGAATATCAGTTTCCGGGTTCCAGTACGGATTATGGGCTGATGGTTAAGGCTCAGAGCCACTGTTTGACGCAATTTGGCCTGGAAATATCGCAGACTTTAAGTCAGTTGATAGCGGCAGATGAGCTCGGGCAGGGCGCAGTGCCTAAATAACCGTAATGGATAAGCTCGCATGAGTGAGTATAAAGACCTACCGCTGCTCAATACTCATGTATTCCGTCCTTATTACAGATGGATTTTAACCTCTAACCCCAATTTCCAGAACCTGGCTCCACTGTCCGACTTGTTCATCGTGAATATGGTAAATGGCTCGGTATCTCCAGAGAGTGACGATACCAGAAGCGGGTAACGGTGTGTTGTCTTGATAACCCGGTGACATTTTGATGGTGAGTAGACTAAAAATACCAGTACCGTGATCGGCTTCAATTTCTAACGCATCAGTACTGTTGCTTTTCCAGTGCAGAACAGGATGTCCCCCCTGAAAATCAGCACTTAAAATGGGCTGTAGAGTGGTTGGGTCGATACTGGGTGTTTGTGCAGCAATAATCCCCAAAGCTTTACCAATGGATTCGGTGTAATTTTTATGTTTTTTAATGCGCGTAATTAAGGCACCCAAAAAGCCAAAAATATCAGTGTTAGCTGGAGAAGTGGGTGTATCTGGAAGAATGGGTGCAGAAGGTAAATTTAATGTGGCACTTTTAGGGCCATCACGAAGCGCACGTTTAAAAGCAAACAGGGCATTGGCATAGTTTTTTGCGGCGATTTGTGCTTTAAGGCTATAATCGAACCAGATTGAACTGATTGATATTTGACTTAAATCGTCTGGACTAATCTCTAAAGCAACCGAATAATTCGGCAATTGATTATCGAGTTGTTGAAGTAATTCTAGTTTCCTAGCGTCACCGATCGGTATTGATGTGGAGTTTGGCATGGTATAAGTCCTTTTTGTGAGGGGCGTTTTTGTCTGGATACAAGCTTGACGGGTTCATCATGCGCGTATTTCGTTAAAATAAGCAATGTTTATTTAAAAAGAATTACAAACCCTAGCGTCAAAGCGAGATTTTCAACGATTATCAAGTTATTAATTACAAATAATTGCTTTAGCAATAGCCACGGTCCTGTTTAAAACAGCCCGCTATTGTTGAGGTAAATACTAAGGATACTTTGAGAGAACTATGCAAACAATCGCTATACCTGATGAGCATTTTCGATTACTCGTTCGTAGAACACTGCTGTTGGCGGGTCTTTATTTGTTAATATTAAAGATCTCACTGTCAGAATTTATCGTATTCGATCCAGATATATACTGGCACCTGGCTTCCGGGAAATGGATGGTTGAACAGGGCGTAATTCCTACCACGGATCATTTTTCTCAATATGGGCAAGGCAAGGATTGGGTTGCCTATAGTTGGCTTTTTGAATTATTGATTTATGGGTTGTTTAAGCTATTTGGAAGCTTTGGACTGGTCATTTACGTGGTCGTTTTCACTATGGGGATTACGACCGCACTATTGCTGCTGATGCGCAAGCTCGAACCCGATCCTGGTTTTTTGATGGGCTTGACCGCACTGGGTATGTTTGCAATGGCGCCTTTGCTGATGACCCCGCGACCCTGGTTATTTACCATATTATTTTTTATAATCGAACTGGATATCTTATTAAGTGTTCGAAGAACGGAAAATCCGCGTTATTTATTCATGCTGCCGGTGCTTTTTATAGTCTGGGCCAATCTGCATATTCAGTTTATTTATGGGCTTTTTGTCTTGGGCGTTTTTTTACTAGAGCCTATCATTGAAGCCTGTTTTAAAAAACCATTTTCAGTCAAGACAATAGCCGCTTCTTTTGATAGAAAGTCCTGGTTGATCTTACTGTTTTGCATTCTGGCTACTTTAGTTAATCCCTATCATGTTAAATTGTGGGGGACTATTTTTGATACCATGAGGCAACAGGGGCCTTATGCTTACGTAACAGAACTGCAAGCCATGTCATTCCGTTCTTTTTCTGATTGGGCAGTTCTTGGTTTAACAATAGGGGGCGCTTATTTATTGGGGAAAACAAAAAAGATGCGTCCTTTTGTGGTCATTATTTTTCTTGCCGGCGTGTTTCTTTCTTTTAGATCATTAAGAGATGGCTGGTTTATCGCTCTATCAGCGCTGATGATTATTGCTTCATCGCACCCGGTACCGTCCATTAGTGGGCGTTATCAAATACCAAAAAAGCATATCATAATAACGACATTGATTATTAGTCTGTTTTTAATGATATGGATACCCCAGAAAAATCTTACCAATGCGGGTCTTGCTGAGATAACAGCTAAACATTACCCCAAGGATGCCGTTAACTTTATTAAAAGCCACACTTATTCAGGTCCGCTATACAATCATTTCGACTGGGGCGGCTTTTTGATATGGCAGTTACCCCAATTACCGGTTAGCGTGGATGGACGAACTAATGTTAATGGCGATGAAAGAATATTAAGAAACCTTAATACCTGGAGTGGTCATAAATCTTGGGCAGACGATCCTGAATTGGCAAAGTCCAAATTAGTCATTGCTGCTCTGGATATGCCTTTATCCTCTCTGCTGAAATTAGATAAACGTTTTGAGTTGGTTTATGAAGATGCCGTTGCGACTGTATTCGTTGCAAAATCAGTGCATGAGTAATGATGGTTTATTTTTCAGATGATAAAATATGACTCAGGATTTCGATAATGACTAAGCGAATTTCGGTTGCGGTACTCATTCCTTGTTACAATGAGGAGGCCACTATAGCAAAAGTTGTGCATGAGTTTAAATGTTGTTTACCGAATAGCTCTATCTATGTTTATGATAACAACTCAACCGACAGAACAGCACATGAAGCCTTGAGGGCGGGGGCTGATGTTCGTAGCGAAATGCAGCAGGGCAAAGGGCATGTGGTACGACGGATGTTCAGGGATATTGATGCCGATTTTTATGTGATGGTCGACGGGGATGATACTTACGAAATTAACTTAACGCCCGACATGCTCAAACTTGCTATGAGTGGCCCATTCGATCTTGTTAACTGTATCCGTTGTGAAACCGAAGAAACTGCTTTTCGAGGGGGGCATCGTCTGGGAAACTGGCTGTTGACCAGTGTTGTGCGAGGTATTTTCGGCAAGCGCGTGCTGGATATGTTATCTGGCTATAAAGTTTTCTCGCGGCGATTTGTAAAATCATTTCCTGCGCTATCGACAGGTTTTGATATTGAAACCGAGTTGACCGTCCATGCATTAGAACTCTCTATGCCGGTAGAGCATATACAAGGTTCTTACCGAGGACGACCTAAGGGGTCAGAAAGCAAACTAAGTACATATTATGATGGCTGGCGCATTTTGATGACGATTCTGAAATTAGTGCGGCATGAGCGCCCGATGGTTTTTTTCGGTATGTTGTCTGGGTTAACTACAGTGTTGGCATTGATCTTAATTGAGCCAGTCATTATCACTTATCTCAATACCGGCCTTGTACCCAGATTACCCACCGCCGTGTTGTCAATGGGTATGATTCTGCTGGCATTTCTGAGTTTGACTACGGGCACAATTCTGGATACCGTGACCCGAGGACGTCAAGAACTGCGCTTACTAACCTACTTGCAATATTCCGCGCCACCTTATGAGCAGACAGATAGGCCGTACGACAACGCAACACCAAGCCCTGATTTCACAATTCAGGATTGATACTGAGGCCATGAAAAAAAGCTTGTTTCAGCAAATAGGGCGCTTCGCTTTGGTTGGCGTTGTGGGTTATGTTGTCAATGCAGGTATAGTCGAAGCCTTGGTGTTCGGAATGGGGCCGATTCAGGCTCAAGCACTGGCTTTTCCAATAGCAGTTACAGTAACATGGGGGCTTAATAGGCGTTACACCTTTGGCGCTAGCCAATATACGGTTCACTATGAATGGTTACGCTATGTATTGGCTAATACATTAGGTTGGATAGCCAATAATGGGTTATATGTGTGGATGGTCTTTCATATATCTTTGGCTTACAAACACCCATCTCTGGCGGTGGCAGCGGGCTCTCTAGCGGGAATGTGTTTCAACTTTATAATGACCCGGCAAATTATCTTTAAGCCAGTCAGCCGAGTCAACAATAATAGTTAAACCAGTAGACATAAAATTAAACCGTTTACTGATTTTTTTGGGGCGTTCTTAGGATTTAATGGGTTGATGTGACAGTTAATCGGGTTATTCTAGCGCGTCAACCCAATTTTTTGCCTAAAAAACCGGTTATCAACACGTGGTAACCCCCTATGATGACAAAATAACC